>Ga0302325_10002443_pt1 | contig 45134 bp, 46 predicted proteins | sample Palsa_T0_2_FD_201948 | JGI IMG/M metagenome (GOLD analysis project Ga0302325, IMG submission 201948) | Peat permafrost microbial communities from Stordalen Mire near Abisko, Sweden - Palsa_T0_2 | ecosystem: Environmental > Terrestrial > Soil > Palsa > Peat permafrost | place: Sweden: Abisko... | reverse complement strand
ACGACACGATCACTGACGCTACAGATCGCGAGAAGATTTTCTCAACCAATACACTTGCTTTGCTCCGTTTGACTGAAAGTGCACCTCGCCTCCTTCCCCGAGTTGCTTAGTAGCCTTCATCCGCGTACGGGACTCCAGATTGCTGGCGATGGGAGTCGGCCAGCTTCCCACGTCTCCTGACGCATTCTCTCCCTTGCTAACTTCGGTCATGCTTTCTCCTCTGCCGCGCGCTTTCGGGCGGCTTCTTGAGGGTCGGTTGTTATGTCGATCCACTTCGAGTCGGGCGAGGCCTCTGCGTCGTAGTTGTCGTGCCAATTCCACCACTTGTACGGCGGAGTCTGGGGGTAACCCTCAGGCGAGTCCTCCCAATTCTCCTGACGGCCGAGCGGCGTGAGATCGAGGTAGCTCCAGGTGGTCCCCATCGCCTCGTCGCCGCGGTTGTTGATGAAGTAGGTGCGGAAGATCTTGCCATGGTCGTCGTGGATGAATGCATTATGGCCGTGCCACTCGTTCACGCCGAAATCGGTGTCGAAGCTGTCTGTCATGGTGTACCACGGCATCTTCCAAAGCATTCGTGCCTTCAGGCGCTCGATGTCCTTTTGTGGCGCGCGCGAGGCATACGCGAGCGTAGTGTCGCGGGCGTTCAGATGGGCCAGGTGGGCGACCTGATCGGCGCCCAGGGAGCAGCCGCGGCAGGCATGCTCGGGCCAGCCGAACACCCCGGGCTCGAAGAAGGCGCGATAGACGATTAACTGCCGGCGGCCCTCGAACAGGTCGAGCAGGGTGACCTTGCCCTGGGGCCCCTCGAACTCGTACGCCTTGTCGACGGCCATCCACGGCATACGCCGACGCTCGGCGGCCAGCGCGTCACGAGCGCGCGTCAAGGCCTTCTCCGTCACGAGGAGCTGCTGGCGCGCGGCCTCCCACTCCTGCTGCGACACGATCCGGGGTGTATTGGTTGGTAGGTTTCCTTTCCCGCGAGTTCCGGTTCGGTGCGTTGTCTGTGTGTTCATCGTCTTTTTCTCCCTCAAAGCTTGTTCATCTCAGTTTTTCTTTCTAATATCGTTCAAGATTTAATCGTACGCGCTCTAATTGGTCAATGTCAAGCGTTTGCGATTGCATCGCGCACGATCTATAATTGCTAGTGATGCAGAAACGTACGATGCATAACCGTCGACACGAGTCTTCGACCACCATCCCCTTGGACCTCGGGGAATTCCTGTGCTTCTCGGTCTACTCGGCGAGTCACGCATTCAATCGCGCGTACCAACCGCTGCTGAAGGACCTCGGCCTCACCTACCCCCAATTTATCGCCATGATTCTTTTGTGGGAGCAGGACGGGCAAACGGTTGGGGAGCTCGGCCATAAGCTCTTTTTGCAATCGAATACCCTGACCCCAATGCTTAAACGCCTGGAAACTCTCGGCTATATCAAGCGAAGCCGGGATTCTGCCGACGAACGTCAAGTCCGCATCAACGTGACCGAAGCTGGGCGAAAGCTGCGCCTGCGGGCATCGGACATTGTACGATTTGTCCGCAAGGCCACGGGTCTGGAGGACAAGCACTTCAAAGAGCTTAGAGAAGGAATCGACGCCTTGCGGAAATCACTGGAAAGCCAGAGTTCCCCGTGAGCCCGTGGCTCAGACAGCGGGAATGGCCAACAAAAAACGCACCGTACCACAAGCTTGCCACATCGAAACAGGTGTTGTGAAAAGGAGAACTGATGTCCAGATTAGCCAATCAGGTTGCGCTGGTTACCGGTGGTTCGCGGGGTATCGGCGCGGCGATCGCGAAGCGGCTGGCCGCGGATGGAGCGGCCATCGCCATCACCTACGCAAAGGACGGCAAAGCGGCTTCTGCCGTGGTGCAGGCGATCGAACACGAGGGCGGCAAAGCCGTGGCGATTCAAGCGGAGGCCACCGACGCCGAAGCGGTGAAGGGCGCGGTCGAGAAGACCGTAGAGACCTTCGGGCGGCTCGACATACTGGTTAACAACGCCGGAACGGCCATTCCGAAGCCCTTCGAGGAGGCCACGCTGGAGGAGATGGACCGCATGATCGGCATCAATATCCGCGGCACGCTTGTCGCGACGCAAGCAGCCCTGCGGCACCTGAAGAGCGGCGGACGAATCATCTCGATCGGGTCGTGCGTGGGCGAGCGCAACATGACGCCGGGTCTGACGCCCTACTCGGCCACGAAGGGCGCCATCAAGATGTTCACGCAGGGGTTGGCCAGAGAGGTCGGGAGCCGGGGTATCACGGTTAACAACATCCAGCCCGGACCAATCGATACGGAGTTGAATCCGGCGTCGGGCGATTGGGCGGCACCGCAGATCGCCAACACGGCGCTCGGGCGTTACGGGCGTGTGGACGAGGTTGCGGCTTTGGTAGCGTTCGTCGCAAGTCCGGAGGCTTCGTACATCACCGGGGCGAATCTGACCGTTGATGGCGGGACGAATGCCTGACCGATGCCCGTAATCGGTCCACGGGCTGAAGAGAGGGGCAGCGTAAGATAGCATGAATCAATTGAACTCGAGAGCAAAACAAGGTCGCCGAATTATATTCAACACAGTGTGCGCGTCGAATCGGTCCGTGACGGTCTATTCAACCTGATAAGCGTGTGTGTTGATCGACCATCGCGTTCGATATCCGAACGGGCACGTGAAATCATAGACTGATTTCGCTCCTTATTGGCGGGGCATCCACGTGCCTCCATAACTTCCATGAAGAAAACAGGCGCCCAACTCCGGACCGAACGGAGAGACCAACGGGCCGATTCTCAATGACCGTACGGCTGTTTTGTTCCCCCCCGGATGGGAGAGCAATTCCGAATCGAGCTGCTGTTCGGCCTTGCTATCGAGCAGGTGAAGTGGTTGCGCTACGATCTTACTACGGCTCATCGAAGAGGCCAAATCATTGCCGTTTTTATGCACGCTTATCCCTCAGAACACGAAGAGGGTGCGGAGTTGGCTACCCTTTTCATGAATGTGGCGTCGCGCCCGTTGACACGCATTACAACGAGCTCGCCAATGACGGGCGAACCATCTATGCGGCAACGCGTTCGACAGCACAACTGGAATTCAAACCGCTGTCGGAATGGCCGCTGGCGGTGATCACGTCTGGCGATCAGCGGCTTATGATCGACGCGTCAAGTCCCGCTCGACCGGATCATCATCCTGGTAAATCAACGGGCGACCACACACCGCCTGCTCGCCATTTTTTAGATTACGGAAACTCAGTAGGCGAGTGGCACGACCAACACACTCCCGGCACGCGATGAGCACGACTCTAATCTGGTTGATCGCCGCCGCCGCCATTGCCGGAGTCCTTTTCCGCCCAAAAGGCTGGCCCGAGGCAGTATGGGCGTGCCTCGGCGCTCTCATCCTCTTGTTGTCGGGCCTCCTTCCCCTGTCACAGGCGGGGGCGGCTGTCGCCAAAGGCTCAGATGTCTACTTGTTTTTGACTGGCATGATGCTGTTGTCGGAACTGGCCCGGCGCCAGGGTGTGTTCGATTGGCTGGCATCTCTCGCCGTGAAGGCAGCCAGGGGATCTCCCAGGCGCCTGTTCCTGCTGGTTTATTTAGTGGGAACTGCGGTGACGGTTTTCCTTTCGAACGACGCCACCGCAGTGGTCCTGACACCCGCCGTCTATGCGGCGGTCAAAAAGGCTGGAACGAAGACGTTACCCTATTTGCTGATTTGCGCCTTCATCGCGAATGCGGCAAGCTTCGTCCTGCCGATCTCCAATCCGGCCAATCTTGTGGTCTACGGAAAGCATCTGCCGGCACTCTTGCGGTGGCTGCGAACATTCCTGGTTCCCTCGATCTGCTCCATCCTTGCCACCTACGCCGCGCTTCGATGGATTTCGCGCAGGGACTTGGAAGGTGTGGTTGAGAACATCAGCAACGCCGCGGATTTGTCAAAAGAAGGACGTCTCGCAGCCTGGGGAATCGTTGCAACTGGCGCACTTCTCATGGGAGCCTCCAGCTTCGGGCTCGATCTTGGTCTGCCGACCTGCATCTCGGCCGCAGTCGCTGTTGTTGTAGTGACCAAGGCCAAAGGTAAAGCTCTGGTGGGGATCAGTAAGGGTGTCTCGTGGAGCGTCCTTCCATTGGTCGCGGGACTATTTGTGCTGGTGGAAGCAGTAAACCGGGCCGGCGCCCTTCGTGAACTCGCCAGTGTTCTCGATAACTGCGCGCGAATGCCCGAGGTATGGGGATCCATGGCTGCCTCCTTCGGGATTGCGGGCCTCTCCAATCTGGTGAACAACCTGCCATCGGGCTTGCTGGCCGGAGGAGCGCTACAGACAATCCGGGACTCGCCTCATGTTCGCGACGCGGTGCTGATCGGCGTGGACCTTGGCCCCAATTTATCAGTCAGCGGATCGCTGGCAACGGTGCTGTGGTTGATCGTCTTGCGCCGGGAGGGGGAAGATATCAGCGCATGGGAGTTTTTGAAGACAGGGTTGTTGGTGATGCCGCCCGCGCTCTTCCTGGCGAGTCTCGCGGTTTCTTTACTTTCGCAGTAGCCGGACGCGACTCGCAGACGATGTTCGGAACGACGCCAGCCTTTCCAGACCTGCGATCAGGATTAGTAGAATTGAAGGTGTATGGACAACTGGAGGGAGCGCGTGAGCGTGAATCCCGCCATTTGCCACGGCAAAGCCTGCATTTCGTGGGACTCGGGTCATGGTTTCCGTAATTCTCGACAACATTGCCGCTGGGATCGGCCGGCCTGAGATTCTTGCCAGCTATCCTTCGTTAAGGCCGGAGGACATTGATGCCGCGCTTGCCTACGCTGCCGAATTGGCTCGCGAGGGCGCTATGGATCTTCCAGTTGTACTCAGTGCGTGAAGTTCAAGACAGACAAGAATCCTCCCATCGAGTGTCGGCTCCGGAAAACTGATTGAGTACGGTTCCGGGCGCATGTATATGAGGCTTCCAACGATGCCAGCGGGAGCCGGAATTCAATTCGTAGCAGTTCGGTCCGTGCTTCATGATTCTTAACTGCCAGCTCGGGTTAAGGCGTCATTGTCAATTCGGTGCGCCAGCGCACTAGAGTTTGGGAAGGAGATAGGTCCAGCAGGTATCCGCTTCATTCATCGGCATAGTCGCGTTGGTGCTTTCACATTGCAACAAACAGCCTTGTCTCAGACGCTATCGTGCTTTCATTTGTCACGAAAGTACAGTTGTACTCGAATTGGGGTGCCATCGATAATTATTAAATGAGGTGCGGCGCGACGACGCTGATGAATTCACGGGAGGTTATCGCTGGGGTGTAATATCTGTTAGGAGCATAGGGAACGAGAAACACCCACGCTTCCCTCAGCCTATCGCTAAGACCGACCGGCGAACCGCATACTCGTGCTTCCGAACTTCAGCCCACTGCTCGGCCTTTTGAAGAGCATTGCCGTCGGCGAACGGCGAGATAACGATGCCAGTAAGAAGTGCCTTCACGTCGATGCGGCGCCGTTTGAATTCCCTCACCCAGCCGTGGCGCCTATTCTCATCCAACGGACGGCGGTGAGGAACATTGCTCACGTCGAAGTGACGGTTCTGCCCGTCGAAGGGATCTGGGCATTCAACAATCGCCCGCACCTCTTGTTCTGACTCGTATTCCTTACGTTTCGTGTTGACGAACTGAAGCGTATTGTACTTTCCAATCTGATAGAGCCGGTCCTCGCCGTAGCGCATCAGGCCAAGGTGGGTCCGGTCCAGCATCCCATGCAAGCACATCTTCAGCCGTGCGTATGTAGAACAGATGGCGACGCCATGCTCGCCGAACTTCTTCCACATTTCAAACGTCTCACCATGGAACACCTGCCAACACACAACGAAATACCATTCGCTGTCCTGCGCGAGGCAGCCAATGTGATGGTTCAGGGTTGTTTCGTCTGTGGGGTCATAGCGACGCAGACCAATGACGTGGCGAATGTAGTTCTCAGGAGGGATACCCTCCTGGTCATCCTGCCTAAAACGGTCAGCGCGGGTAAAGTGAAGCTCTTCATTGGCCATGAGATCTTCGAAAAACTCGAAGGGCAGAAACCGCCAAATCTCGGCATCTGGGGAGTCCGGCTCCAAATTGTCGAAATACGAAAATGCAGGCATCTCAGCTCTTATTCAGGTCGCTCAGGACCTCTGACGACGTCCAGAGTATCTGTATGTGCTCAGCTTTCGACCGCGCCCTCCAGCTGCAACTTGCTACGCGCCGCTTCAATCCTGCCAGAAGCATGGAGTGCTGCGGGTCGAGACCAAAGATCCTCGCGCCGCTTGGGATCCATGCTAACACTCAGCATTGGCTGTCGACGGCGGACCGGGTCCGTTTCAATCGGTAATTGATCAGCGCCATTCCCAAGACGTTGTCGTGGCATTAGTAATGCGAAACGCGCTTCCGTCTTTTCATCCAGGCAGCCCTCGCCAATTCGGCCGTAAAGGATTGACGATCTTCAGGCCAGCGAAGTCTCTTTAGCATTTCGGTGACGATTGCTAACTTCACCGGATGTAGCCGCGCAGTCGCGGAATAACATAAGCGTAAGTCAACCCGCTACGCCGCCCCCTCCACTAAATCCACCGTGTCAATGAAGCCGATCACCGCCATATCGATCGGCGATTGCGGCTTACCCACACTGGTCATCGCCGAATAACCATCGGTAGCCAGCAGCACCCGATCTCCGATGCCCGCGCCCACGGCGTCGAGCGCTACCACGGCATCACCTCGATTCGACCCGTCCAGATTCAGGGGCTGCACCAACAGCACGCTGCGGCCTCCGTGGCTGGGATGCTTGTACGTGGAGACAATTTCGCCGACGACGCGCGCGATCAGCATCGCTCATTTCCTCGCCGGAGTAATTTCGTCCACGATGCCGACGATGGTGCTATCCACCGGCACTTCTTCCGGCAGGAATGCGTAGCTCGCCTCCCGGCTGCGCGTCCAGTAGATCAGCTCGCCTGCGCCCGCACCGGTCCAATCGGCGCAGATCAAACGCTTTCCGGTGGCTTTCAAGCCGGAGGTCACCGGCTGTACTATGAGCAAGCGATGGCCGTCCAACCGGCTATCTTTTATGGTGGACCAAACGGAGCCTATGACGCGTCCGAGATACATGTCAATCCAATTGCAGGTCGTCGACGATACCGACGATCGCGCTGTCCACGGGCGTGTCTTTGCAGCCTTCCGCCATGCGGGCCGAACTTCCGGAAACCACCAGGACGGTTTCCTTGAATCCCGCGCTGACTGTGTCCACCGCCACCAGATAACCGCTTTCGTCCTTGCCTTCGGGCGAAACCGGTTTCACGATCAGGAGCGTCTTGCCTTCCAGGCGCGGGTCCTTCCGGGTCGCCACCACGGTGCCCACCACGCGGGCCAAAATCATCGCGACCTTGTGAACCGGCTACTTCGCCGCCGCGGCATTCTGCGTTTTGCCGATTGGCAACACATCTTCCAGGCTCTGGTGGGGTCGCGGAATTACGTGCACCGCGATCAGTTCGCCAACCCGCCGAGCCGCCGCCGCGCCCGCATCGGTAGCCGCGCGCACGGCCGCCACGTCCCCGCGCACCATCGCCGTGACGTAGCCCGATCCGATCTTCTCCCATCCGACCAGGCTCACCTTCGCGGCTTTTACCATGGCGTCGCAGGCCTCGATCATGGCCACGAATCCACGCGTCTCGATCATTCCTAAAGCTTCACCCATCTATCGTCTCCTAACTGACGCCGCGCGCTTTCAGAGCCTCATCCACCATCCCGATAAGTTCCTCGCGCGTTACATAGAATCTTTCCGACCGTGGCATTTGCTCGGCATAGACCGGACAGTCGGGCTCCATGGCTGCCCGGGCCTTCACGCCATAGCGGGTCCTGGAATCGAATAGCTTCTCCACTTCCGTCTTGGGAAGCACGGTGGCCCCGCCCAGCAATTCCGCCACCAGCGAAATCCGGGCAAAGTGCTCCACGGTCTCCATGCGAAAAAACGCCTTATACACGTCTTCGCCATAGCACACCGCTCCGTGGTTGCCCATCATGATGGCATCGTACTTCGGGATGTACGGCTTGAGCGGATCGGTCAACGCCGGCGTGCCGGGCAAGCCATAGCCGGCCAGCGGGACGCAGCCCAATCCGATAATAACTTCGGGCAACAGCGCCAGGTTAAGCGGCCGGCCCGCCGTAGCGAACCCCGTGGCCACCGGCGGATGCGCGTGCAACACGGATTGTATGTCCGGCCGCATCTCGTAAATCGTGAGGTGCATGGTGATTTCAGAGGTGCGCTCTTTGCGCCCCGAAATCTTATTGCCTTGCATATCGACGATGATGAGATCGTCCGGATGCATCATGCCCTTGCTGACACCAGTGGGCGTCGCCAGGATGCGGTCCGCATCCAGGCGAAGGGTGATATTGCCGTCGTTGGCCGCCACCCAACCTTTTTGGTAAACCAGCCGGCCGATTTCAACGATATCCTGCCGGTGTTCGCGTTCCGTCTTCGCCATCGCGGGATTCATAATTGTATCAGACTGTGCTTGGGCAGTCGGAAGAAGCGTGCCCATGTGCCCATGGTTACAATGAGGGTGCATGGATCAGCGCCGCATGTGCCCGCACTGCCGGGCCTTCATTACGTCCCACGACAAGGTTTGTCCTTATTGCAATGAGAAGGTCGGACCGCGCGCCGCGGAGCGCGGTGACGCCGGCTCCATACTGGGTGGCTTCATTCCGCACGCACGCTTCGTGACCATGATCATCCTGATCATTAACGCGGGCCTCTTCCTGGTTACTGTGGTGTTCAGCCAACGCGCGGGAAACAGCAGCGCCTTCATGGCAGTGGATGGCCAGACGTTGTTGGCATTCGGCGCCAAGTACCGTGCCGCGATCTTCCAATATGGCCAGTGGTGGCGGCTGGTGACGGCTGGCTTTCTGCACGGCGGCTTGCTGCACATCGCCATGAATTCCTGGGTACTTTTCGATCTCGGAGCGCAGGTCGAAGAAGTCTACGGCGGCAGCCGCTTGATCGTGATCTATTTTCTGGCTACTGTTTTCGGCTTCCTGGCCAGCAGCCTGTGGACCGCCGCGCTCTCCGTAGGAGCCTCAGCAGGGATCTTCGGCCTCCTCGGAGCAATGATCGCGCTCGGCGTCCGCCATAAGGCTTCGGCGATGGGGGGCGCCATACGCGGCTTGTACGTGCGATGGGCCGTCTATGGGTTAGTCTTCGGGCTGCTGCCCGGGCTGCATATCGATAACGCTGCCCACATCGGCGGCCTGGCAGCCGGATTTGGGGTCGCCTACGTGGCCGGCACGCCGCGCATCGAAACGGCCTGGAGCGAGCGGCTCTGGCGCGGCGCCGCGGCTGCCTGCGTGGTGCTGACGACGGCCAGTTTTCTCATGATGTACTTGTGGTTTTCGCGTATTACGCAATACAATGAAGGTAATGCAACTCCGTTTCCTGCCGTTAGCCCTTATGATCAGCGCGGGTCTGCTACTACCCACGCAAACGCCGGCGCAAGCCAAGACGCACTACAGCAAGAAAGCTAAAAAAGGCAAGTTCAAACGCAAGAAGGTCAAAGGGCATAACACCAAGCGCAAGCCTGCCAACAACGTCCGCCGTTGATATCACGCTTCGTCATCGTGCTGCGCTGCCAGCCGTGTCACGACCGACAGATCTTCGAGCGTAGTCACATCTCCGGTCACCGAATTAGTGGTGACAATCTCCCGCAATAGCCGCCGCATGATCTTGCCGCTACGCGTCTTCGGAAGCGCATCGGTGAAGCGGATCTGCTCCGGCCGGGCAAATGGGCCGATTTCGTGGGAGACCCATTGCCGCAATTCCTCGGTCAGCTTCTGGTGGTCCCACTGGCCCGCCTTCAGCGTCACAAAACAAGCCACCGCCTGGCCCGTGATCTCGTGCGGCTTGCCGACCACCGCGGCTTCGGCTACGGCGGGATGCCGCACCAGCGCCGACTCCAGCTCCATGGTGCTCAAGCGATGCCCGCTGACGTTCATCACATCGTCCACGCGGCCGAGCACCCAAAAGTATCCATCCTGGTCGCGGCGCGCGGCATCGCCGGTCATGTAGACGCCTTCGATGCGCTTCCAATAATTCTCCTCATAGCGCAGCGGGTCCTTCCACAGGGTGCGAAACATGCTGGGCCAGGGGCGCCGTATGATCAGGAAACCTTCGCGATTGGCCTCCACCGGCTTGCCCTGAAGATCCACCACATCGGCCAGCACGCCTGGAAGCGGCAGAGTGGCAGATCCGGGCTTGGCGGGCGTGGCGCCGGGCAGTGGCGAGATCATGACGGAACCGGTTTCGGTTTGCCACCAGGTGTCCACAATGGGGCAGCGCTGTTTGCCGATCACCCGGTGATACCAATCCCAAGCCGCGGGGTTGATCGGCTCCCCCACGGAACCTAAGAGGCGCAGGCTCGAGAGATCGTGTGCATCCGGCCAGCGGTCGCCCTGCCGCACGAACGAGCGTATGGCCGTCGGAGACGTGTAGAAAATATTAACGCGGTACTTCTCGATCAGCCGCCAAAAGCGATCGGGCTGCGGATAGTCGGGCGCGCCCTCATACATCATCGACGTGGCGCCGGCCGAGAGCGGACCATACACGATGTAGCTGTGACCCGTCACCCAGCCAATGTCGGCGGTACACCAATAGGTGTCTTCTTCGTGCAGATCGAACACCCATTTCATCGCCATGTGGCACTGCAGCAGGTAGCCGCCCGTGGTATGCACGATGCCTTTGGGTTTGCCGGTGGTGCCGGAGGTGTAGAGCACATACAGCGGATGCTCGGCATCGAGCTGCTCGGCAGGGCAGTCTTCCGCCGCGGACCGATCGAGCTCGTGCCACCACTGGTCGCGGCCAGCCTGCATCTCCACCGCGCCGCCGGTGCGCTGGTAAACAATCACGTCCCGCACCGAGGGGCAATCCGCGAGCGCCTCGTCTACTGCCTGTTTCAGCTTGACTTCCTTGCCGCGACGCCAGCTTCCATCGGCTGTAATCACCAACTGGGCTTCCAGATCTTGTATGCGCGTCTTCAATGCTTCCGCGGAGAAGCCGCCGAAAACCACGCTGTGGATGATGCCGAGCCGCGCGCAGGCCAGCAAGGCGACGGGCAGCTCCGGAACCATGCCCATGTAGATGATGGCCCGGTCACCGGCACGCAGTCCCCGCTGCTTCAGCACATTGGCAAAGCGGCAGACCAGGCGGTGCAGCTCCTGATAGGAAATCATGCGCTGCTCGCCGGATTCGCCTTCCCAAAGCAACGCTATTTTGTTTTTGCGCGATGTCGTCAGGTGCCGGTCCAGGCAATTGTACGAGACGTTGGTCTTGCCTCCTACGAACCATTTGACAAAGGGAAACTGCCACTCAAAAACGTGAGACCACTTTTGAAACCAGAAGAGCTCCCGCGCGGCGAGCTCTTCCCAGAAACTCTCCGGCTGCCCGGCGGCGCGCTGGTACAGCTCGCGATACGCGGCAAGGCCCTGCACGTTGGCATGACGGACGAATTCAGGGTCGGGTGGAAAGACGGCTTGATCGGGCATAGAAGAGCCTCCACATCTTATCAAAATACGACGACTGCCCGGCCCGAAATCCCGCCCTGCCGCATCTTCTCGAGCGCCTCGGCGGTTTCCTCGAGCGAATGCTTCTCGATATGCGCCCGGCCAACTCCCTCCTGCGCCAGCCGGAAGACCTGCTCGAGGTCGGCGCGCGTGCCCAAAAAGCTGCCGCGAATCGATATTCCCTTGAGAACGGTATCGACGATGGGCAGTGCAAATTCGTTGGTGGAGAGCCCGCAGGTGATCAAAGTCCCGCTGCGTTTGAGCGAGCGGAAGGCTTGCGGAATGGCCGCTGGAGAGCCGGTCAGCACGATGGCGGCCTGGGCGCCGCCCCACTGTTTTTGTAAGGCGCGCCCGGCGTTATCGGCAAGCAGCGTGAGCTCCGCGCCGAGCGCGCGCGCCATTTCCAGCTTGCTCTCGGAGACATCCACCGCGGCCACGCGCAGTCCCAGATGCCGCGCATATTGTATGGCAAGATGGCCCAGCCCTCCCATACCGAAGAGAGCGACAGTCTCACCGGGATGGAGTCCTGCTTCGCGCAGAGCGCCGTAGGCGGTCCATCCCGCGCAACACAGCGGGGCGGCTTCCGCGGCGGGGAGGCTATCGGGCACGTGCGCTAAAAACGCTGCCGTAACCACCGCGTAGCCCGCCAGCGCGCCTTGCGCGGTATATCCGAAATTGAGCTGGCGCGAGCAGAAACGCTCACGGCCAGTCTGGCACATCTCGCAATCGCCACAGGTAGAAGCAAGGAATGTGACACCTGCGCGGTCGCCGACCTCCCAACCGCTGACGCCCGCGCCAAGAGCTTTGATTCGTGCGATGCCTTCGTGTCCCAAAGTGAGCGGCAGCAGCGGCAGCTTCTCTAGCGAGGAAACGAACAGATCCGAGTGGCAGAGCCCGCATGCTTCCATTTGGAGCAGCACTTCGCCGGCCCCAGGTTCGCTAAGCGGGACGGAGGCGACCGTCACGGCTCCGCGCGGCTCTTTAAGAATGGCGGCTGAAGTTTTCATCATCCAGTCAGTCCCGGCCCGCGCATCATGGCCCGCTCTGCTCGAACAGGCGCAGAACGCGGGCATACAACTCATCGACTTCGCTTTCGGTGCGTGCTTCGGCCGCCATGCGGAGGAGCGGCTCGGTGTTGGAGGCGCGCACATGGATCCAGGCGCCGGGCAGAATCAGTTTCAGGCCGTCGGAGCGGTCGGTCTCGACGTCCGGAAAGCTTTCTTCAAGCGCTTGCATCAACGTACCGAGGCGTCCATGCTCGTAGGCGACCTGGCCTGCCTTGCGGTAGAAGCGCGGCAGCCGGCTGGCCAACTCCGAGACGCTTTGGCCGGTTTCCGCCATTCGCTCCAGCAGGAACGCCATGCCCGTATAGCTGTCGCGGCAAAGGTGGACAGCCGGGAAAATGATGCCGCCATTGGAACCTTCGCCCCCAATCACGGCCTTCACCGCCTGCATCATCTCGACTACATTGGCTTCGCCAACCGGCGTGCGATAGACGCGCCGGCCGTGCGCGTGGGCCACTTCGTCGATCACCGAGGAGGTCATCAGGTTCACCACCACGTCGCCCGGCAAACGGCGCAGCGCGGCATCCACGGCCAGCGCCAGCACGTCATCGTTATCGAGCACGTGGCCGGTCTCGTCGGCGACGGCCAGCCGGTCGCCATCCGGATCCTGGGCGAAGCCAATTTCGGCGCCCGAGGAGCGGACCAGCTCCGTCAGAGCGCCGAGCGTGTCCGGGCGCGGCTCGGCGACGCGTGGGAACGGCTTGGTGGGATCGATCGAGATAGCGTGCAGCTCGCAGGCCAAAGTGTCACGCAGGAAACCGGGAGTCATCACTGACCCGGCGCCGTTCACCGCATCCAGTGCCACGCGAAATCGTCGCGCGCGTATGCGTTCGACATCCACATGGCGGATCACGCGATCGATGTGCATGCGCGATGGCGCGGCATGGTCGGTGGTGGCGCGGCGGATTTCATCGTTCGCAGCGCTGCGAAAGCTGCTCTGATGATACAGATCGAGCAGTTCGCTGCGCTCATAGCTATTGAAAAACAAGCCCTCGGAGTTGAACAGTTTCAGCGCATTGTACTCCGGCGGATTGTGCGAGGCGGTGAGGGCTATGCCGCCGCGCGCGCGAGTGGCGCCCACGTATATCTGGATCGTCGGCGTAGGCAGAATGCCTACGTCCACTACTTCGCAGCCGGCCGCCAGCAGGCCGCAAGCAGCCGCATGATAAAGCATCTCGCCGCTCGATCGAGTATCGCGGCCCACCACCACGCGCCCTGCACCCACGTAGGTGCCAAAAGCCTGGGCAAACGCACACGCGAGACCGGGCGTGAGGAAATCGCCTACCACTCCCCGAATGCCGGATACGCCGATTTTCAACAAATGTTCGCGCGGCATATCAGGCAAAGCTCCGGACTTCTTCAAGCAAAGCGTCGAACAACTCCCTGGGCGGCTCGCCGCGCTGCTCGCAGATGACGCGCACGATGGGCTCGGTCTGGCTGACGCGCACATGGAACCAGCGGCCGGGCCAGTCTACGCGCAGGCCGTCGATTACATTGACGCGGCCGTCGGCATAGCGCTCGCGAAGGTCCATGAGCAGGGCGGGAATGCGCTGGGTAACGAGTGGAACCTGGCCCTTCAAAATAGAATACTGCGGATAGGCGGCCAGTATCTGGCTCAGTGTGCGGCCGCTCTCGTGCAACATCGAAAGGATGGCGAGCATGGAGGCGATGCCATCGTAGACAAAGCGGAACTGCGGCATCATCACCGCGCCGGTGCCCTCGCCGGCCAGGGCGATTTGTTCCGGGCGGTAGGTGGATAGCGCGTCGATGGCGGCCTGCCGGCCCACGGGCACGCGCACGACTTTGCCGCCATGCCGCGCGGCGATTTCCTCGAGCAACGCGCTGGTCGAGATATTGGTGATGATGAGCTTTCCGGGGCCGCGCGGAAGCAGGTAATCGGCGATCAGCGGCAGAACCATTTCCTCGGAAACCGGCGTGCCATCCTCGGCGGCCAGAGCCACGCGATCGGAATCCACATCGAACAGGAAGCCGGCATCGGCGTTGAGCGGGCGCATGAGCGGCGCCAGTTGCAGGGCTACGGCGTCGCGCGTGGTGGAGGGCTCGTGGGCAAAACTGACGCCTTCGATCTTCTCGTTGATTAGAATGAAACCGGCGCCAAAGCGCTGGTTGGCGCGGCGCAGGATCAGCGACGAGGTGCCATTGCAACAATCAACCAGAACGCGGAACTTGCGCAAGACCTCAAAATCGTAGGAGGCGGCCAGATCGTCAAGGTAGCGGTCGATGGCGTGAGTCTCGTTACAGACTCTTCCGAGATGGTTCCATTCGACGAAAGCGAATTTCTTCAGATGATAGATATCCAGCAGCTCGCTGGCTTCGGCTGTCGAAAGATAAGTTCCCTCGCGGCCCAGGAACTTAAGCGCATTCCATTCCGCGCTGTTGTGGCTGGCGCCGATGGAGACCCCGCCGGCCGCGTTCCTCCGGCGGATGGAGTGCTGGATCACGGGCGTGGGCGCGATACCCAGATCGATCACATCGTGGCCGCAGGCCAGCAGCCCCGAGATCAGCCCTTCCCGCAGCATGACGCCGCTCGCGCGCGGATCGCGGCCCACCACCACCGCTCCAGTGGGCTCGAGAAACGTGCCGAAGGCGGCGGCGAAGTCCAGTACGTGCGAAGCAGTGAGACCGTAGCCCACCACGCCGCGCAAGCCGACGTGCGAGATGCGCAACGATTTGGCGGCTTGCGGCGGGATCATTTGGCGAGCGTTAACAGGCCGAAAGCTTTCGGCACATGGAAATTGGCTTCTCCGGTGGGCTGCCAGGCAATATATTTGCGGCCGGGCTCGGAACCCTGGCAGCGATAGAAATTGATGCGCATCTGGAGCCCGGCGGCGGGAGCGCGCGTATCGATGGACTTGAATGGAATACGCATCTCCGCGTACCAGATTTTATGCTCGCGGTCGATGCGGGCGTGGCTCGCAAAGCCGGAGTTCCAGAGCCATCCGCCTTCGGGCAGCGGGTTCACGCGATCGATATCCAGATCCACCCACTCGCCCTGCGGAGAAACCTCGAACTCTTTATAGCGGGTGATGCGCTCGAAATCGCTCCCAACGAAGACTTCCGCCACATCCCAATTCCAGAGCTCGTTGGTCTCAGTGGTGGACGAGGGTTGCGGCTTCAAGTGCAGTTCCTGATAAGGACAGATGAAGAGAAAGTAGACATTGTGCCCGGTCCAACGCGAGCGGATCTCAGTGCGATGGCCGGGCACGGGCTCGCCGTGCGGACCGTTTCGGGCGATGACTCCTTCCACGTTGCGCCACTGAGCGGTGTGCGGATCGGCGGTCAGGGAAAAGTCGGACGAACTGTACCGGCTCACGATTTGAGCGGGCTCGCTTGCTATCAGCAAAGCGCCCGCCAGCAGGCACAGTAGTCCCGTTGCCACATGGATTCGCACGTCCGTTATCTCATGGTTTCCAGATACAGGCCGGTGCTGGCATCCACGAAAACTGAAAAGCTGCTGGTGCCGACCGACTCGCCCCAGATCACCCGCCAGGTAGTATCTGGAAACTTGGTGTTGGCTTCGAGCAGGAAATTGATCGGCATGCCGGGATTCTTCTTATCGTATTCGGCGCCCTTCTTCAAAGAGGCCTTGTAGGCATCATCGGAGTCGATCTTGACGGAAGCCATGAGGAATGGCTTTGACGTCAATGACGGACCTGACCAGCTCTGATCGAGGCCCGCAAACACTCCCTTGTGAAGGTTGCCCTCGGATTCCACGGAGGAATAGGTGTAGCTGCGCGCCTTGCCGAGGCTGGTGGCGACAAAAGTGGCTTGCCATGCGGCAGCCTTGCCGGGCTCCGCTTTCAATTCCGGGAGTAAAATGCTATTCAGTTTGATGGGCTGAATGTCGGGCGCCCAAGCCCGGGCTGCGATAAACATCTGCTGCAGCGCTTGACGGCCGGTCAACGGCTCGGCTGGTTTTTCCTCAGCCTTTTTTTCCGCGGCTGTGGGGGCATCCGACGAACATCCCACCAGCAGCAACAGGGCGCAACCGGAGAACAGCGCGAACGATTTCATGGGAGTATCCTCGCGAAGCCATATTCTAGCAGGCTCTATGTGGAGGCTCTAGCCGGTGTTTCGCGCGCGCTGCGCAAAGCGGTCCGAAGATCTGGTGCTCGCGTTCACGAATCCAGGGCGCAGCGGATTCAGGCGCACCATGCGATTGAACGGAGCACGCCGTTTCAGCCAGCTCTTCGTATGGAAGAGAGACTGATAGGCAGCGCGCATTTGGCGGGAGGCGAGGCTCGGGGAAGCGGTGCTTTCCACCAACTCGGTCGGGTAGCCCAATTCCCGCAGCGTCGGCCCGATCATCTCCTCCAGACGCGTGGCAATTTCGCGCGGCATCACGGACTTCCAACGGCCGATAAACGGGTCTTTGGAATCCGGAAAAGCGGTGTTGGGCTTCCGCACCGCGCCGATGCCCGCCTTTCGGATCTGTTCGTAATTCAGGTCGCAGCCAATAAAGGAAGAGATACGATCCAGAGTGGGTTGCGGATTAGTGACCAGGTCTTCGTAGCGCACCTCCATGTAGTCCGGGTCAATGGCTTGGGCGGCTTTTCTTCCCTGCCGCAAGAGCCATTCCCAATAGAGCCCCGCAGCCAGCACTTCGCGACGCCTGTCCCATGGAAACACCGGGATATATCCGAGCACGCCCATGGATGCAGCTACGTCTCTTCCATCCCGGATGATGTGAATAAATTGGGCGTCCGGAATGGTCCTCTTGATTTCCGGAGCATATAAGAGGTGCTCCGGAGTCTTCTCAGTCCAGCGCTCAACGTGCTGCCGCCGGGCGATGCTTTCCATGAAAATGCGAAGAAAATCTCCGCTGCTGCGGCATTCGCGCAGGATGCGGTTGCGGAACGGAGTGGGGTCCAAACCGGAGAGCTGGAATAGATCGCTTCGAATCCAGACATCGAGCAGCCGCTGGAGGCCTTTCGGATTATCAAAACGGAAGCGAAAGGCGATGGTACAAAAGATCTCAGTCTCGGCGCGATATACGGCAAACCTCCCCGAGGACAGCAGAGTGTGATATAACAGCGTTGTTCCAGATCGGGGCGAACCCACCACAAAGACAGGGTTTCTTCGAGTCACTGGTTTGCTGAGAGTAACACAGAGCGGGGCGAAATGGCACCCAGCGGTGTACGGGAAAACACCTAAAGCCGCATAAAAATTTAAGCTCGAGTTTCGAAGCAACAAGATACAGGCAGGCTGGCGGCCGCATCACAGGCCACCGAACCGGAATCGCACAGACCCTGCCTTGACTTTCGGGCTCCGGTAATTTATTCTAGCCCTTCGTTTTGGCCATGCGCCGTGGCGCCTTGACTATGGGAAAAAACTCGCGCGGCGAAACGGAAACCGTCGAACGGTTTCTGGACTCGACCCTGGAAAGCGTGGACAGCGCTGAAGAACTGGCGTTGCACGAAGCGGAGAAGGCCGGGGTTGCCGAAGACGATCTGCACAAGATCGCCATGGCGGTGCGGGAATCCATGGTGAATGCCGTGGTACACGGGAACCGGTATAACGCCCATAAAAAGGTGCGGCTATCGCTTTCCAAGGGGCCCCGGGAGTTCGTGGTAAAGATCGCGGACGAGGGCGAGGGCTTCGACTACGAAAATCTGCCGGATCCGCTGGCACACGAAAATCTGCTGCGGCATTCCGGACGGGGAATTTTTCTGATTAAGTCCTTTATGGACGACTTCCAGGTTCGTCGTTTGGAGCCTAGGGGCAGTGAAGTAACTTTGGTGAAGTACCTGGTGTCCAAGTAAAAAAGCTAGATACGGCTCGGTTGCGAGCGAGGAGAGTTCTGTGAGCGTAAAGCTAAGCACGAGACAGGTTGGCGATGTGAGTGTAGTCGATGTGGCCGGGCGGATCACACTGGGTGAAGGGTCGAGCGCGCTGCGCGATGCCCTCCGCGACATGGTCGGCAAGAACCATAAGAAGATCTTGTTGAACCTGGGAGATGTCTCCTATATTGACAGCTCGGGGATCGGAGAGCTGGTGTCGGGGTTCACCACGGTAACAAACCAGGGCGGCCAACTCAAGCTGCTGAATCTGACCAAACGCGTGAAGGACCTGTTGCAGATTACCAAACTGTACACGGTTTTCGATGTGCACGACGATGAGGCCGCGGCGGTGCGTAGCTTCGCGTAGGCTGCCTTACCGGTAGGGGGCAAGTTCCTCGGAGATCTTAGCCTGGTCGCCGACCACCACGATCGTCATTTTTGACGGCGTGATATAAGTCTCGGCTATGCGCTGGATGTCGGCGGGCTGGATCGCCATCACTTTCTGTACGTAAGTCGAAAGGTAGGAGCGATCCAGGCCCTGCGAATCCACGAAGTGTAACTGGCCGATAATGGCATCGGGACTGACGGTGTTGCGCAGCACGAACAGGCCCGCGAGATAATTCTGAATGCCGGCCAGTTCCGGGACGGACGGCGGTTCTTTGCGGAGCCGGTCGATTTCATAAAAAATTTCCTTCAGGGATGGGCCGGTGACGGCGGTGGTGACATCGGCCACTTGCACCCAGAAGGCAAGCCGGCGGCGCGTCGAAACCTGGCTGTTCGGTGAGTAAGTATAACCCTTTTGCTCGCGTATGTTGCTGGTGATGCGGGAAGCGAAGGACCCACCCAGTAAGGCGTCCATCACCCCGAGCGCGATGTAATCCTGACCGGCAGGCTCGACAACGGGCAGTCCCATGTAGAGGTTCGATTGGGCGGCGCCGGGGCGGTCGATGACCTGCAAGGAGCGTGCTTTCACCGGAATGGCGGGCAGATCGGGCGCCGGGTTGCCTTGCGCCCAACCGGAAAAGGCGTCCTGAATGGCATGGCGCAAATCTCCTTCGAGCTTACCCGCCACGTAGAGGTGCGTGCGGCCCGCCGCGAAATTCTTTCGGTAGAACCCCTGCGCACCTGCGATGGTGTAGCCCTGCAAATCGCTTTCGGCGGGAAAAACGCGCCCGTAAGGATGATCGGGGAAGAGCGTCTTAAGAAAGCGCTCGCGCGCTAGAGCCTGGGGCTCCGTGTGATCGATAGCCAACTCCCGTACAAGATCGGTTTTGAGCCTGCTGATCTCGCTACCCGGCAAGGCTGGATTGGCAAGCACGTCGGCGAGCAGCGCGATAAATTGCGGCGCGAAATCGGAAAGCACTACGCCGCCCGCGGAAGTATAGTCGGAACCAGCTTCGACTTCCAGTTGGCCGCCCATCTCGGCGGCTTCCCGCGCGACCTGCTCGCCGGAGCGCGTGGTGGTGCCTTCCTTCATCAGGGATGCGGTCAGCCTGGACAGCCATACCTGTCCGGCGGCTTCATCGATGCCGCCCGCCTGCACGAAGGCGCGCACGGCCACTTTGGGCACAGTGCCGTAGGGCACGATGGTGACCTGCATGCCGTTGGGCAAAGTGAAGTCTTCCGGTGCGGGCAGCTTGAAAGGCTTCGGCGGAGGCCCCTGCGGGGGAGTCTCTTTAGGACCGCCGAACATGTCCGACGCCACGGCGAATAGCATGAAAGCACTCCAGAGTAGTCTCACTTCGGGCTCTCCCCGGCTGCCGGAGAGGGTGCGCCAGGTTCAATCAACAAAACGGTGCGGGCGGTCCTGCGCAGGTACTCTCGCGCGGTGTGTTCGACCACTTGCGGGGTTACCTTGCGGAAATCCGCTTCGAGGGAGTTGATGCGCGCGGGATCGTCGTCAAACAGTGCGAAACAGGCCATCAGGTTGGCGCGCCCGAAGCCTCCGAACTGCGCAATGGAGTCGTACAGGCTCGAGCGCATTTTGGTGATGCTGCGATCCAGCAGGCTTTGGTCCACGGGCCTGGCCTGCAGTCCATCGATAACCGTATCCACGACCGAGAGGATCTGCTCCGGTTTGACGCCGGCGTCATGGAATAGCGAAACGGTCCACAACATAGGGCCGTCATAATCGAACATATCGCCCAGATCGCTGTTGATGCCGCCGGACACGTCTCCCGTGAATCCGCGTTTCTTGACCAGCTCCTGATAGAGCAGGCTGTCATTGCCCTGCAGCAACATCTGATCGAGAAGACCCATGGCGTAGTACTCCGGCGATTTTCGCGGCGGCATATGATAGGCGAAAGCCAGGGCCGGACGGTTAGCCAGCGGATCCTTGCGCGTGGCAGTTTTTTCTTTGTCCTGGCGCGGCTCGGTGAGGTCGGGCGTGGGGGGCAGTTTGGCGGAGGGAATGGCGCTGAAATATTTGGCGATCATGGCCTTCGCCTGCTCGGGATCGAAGTCGCCGACCACTGCCAGGGCGGCATTGTTGGGCGCGTAATAAGTTTTGAAAAATGCCTGCACCTCGTCGAGCTTGGCGGCTTCGATGTCTTTCAGATCGCCGTAAAAGTTATGGGAGTTGTACCAATTGCTGTTGGCGTATTGCGGCATCCACAGCCAGGGAAAGCCGCCGTAGGGCTGGTTCAGAACGTTCACCTTCACTTCATTGCCTACCACACCCTGCTGGTTTTTCAGGTTCTCTTCGGTAATGGCCAGTCCCTTCATACGGTCGGCTTCGGCCCAGAGGGCGGTTTCGAGCTTGTTAGAGGGGAGCAACTCGAAGTAGTTCGTAAAATCGAAACGGGTGGAACCGTTGAGTATGCCGCCGTTCTCCTGCACCAGGCGGATGAACTCCATCTTGCCGAGGTTTTGCGAGCCCTGAAACATCATGTGTTCGAACAGGTGAGCGAAGCCGGTGCGGTCTTTGGGTTCCACACGAAAGCCGATGCGGTAGTAGACGGCGGTGACCACGGTAGGCGCAGTGGAGTCGGGCGAAAGGATGACACGCAGGCCGTTGGAGAGTTTGTAATAAGTTATCGGCACGGTAAAACGTCCTGGCTCCTTGGCAGGGAGCGATTGTGGTGCGGCAAAAACCATCAGCGAGGAGGCGAGTATGGCGGGCGACCAGCGGCTCATACGGCTATGACGTTCCTCATCTGGGTACGGTAGCACGAAGGTGCGGGGCGGAGCAGGGCGCGCCGGGCAAGCTCCTGAATCTTCAAAGCGGCTCACTGGCTTTCACGAATCAGCTGCCGATAGGTCTCCCGCGCCTGGTCGTAAGCTTTGCGCGCCTCACCCAACTCCGCTACAGAGGTACGCGGGGCCTTCTGTGTCCAGCATTGGTCGACCGCCGCCAGGCACCATTCCGCGCTGCGCCGCGATGCCCGCACCGGTTTACCGCCCACCAGGGCGAAGATCGGATTCGTATGCGCCGACGGTAATATCCGTACGGCAATCCAACTGCTCTTGTCGATGGTCACATCGAAGGCCACATCTTGCGGCTGTCCGTCCGCCGTTATATTCCTGCGCGCCACCACCTCGCCGTTGACCACCAGTTCCACCGGGACTTCTCGTGTGTCGCCGATGCGCGCCCGCTCGACGTCCCAGTATGGTTTCTCATCGTAGCGTTTGCTGCGGATGGTTTCGTTGGGGACGACAGGAAGATACGCCGCGACCTTCACCTGCGCGTGGACGCGGCCGGGCGCGCTGAGCCGCACTTCACTCTCCCCTACGCCCACCGGGGCGCCATTTACCTGGAAATCCATCAAGTGACTCTTGCCATCCGATACATAACTCCGTCCGGCCTTCAGTTCGGCGAGCCACTTGGGGTAACTGACACCGTCTTCGAGCTTCGTATAGGTACGGCCAATGCCCACCCGCTGATCGTAGATACAGGGAAAATCGGTTTCGCCGGCAATGCGCGTGCGGAATCCGACATTCAGCGCGTGATACCAGATACTCAGTTCCCACACATATGGTGTATCCACAGATGAAATGAAATCCACCAGGCCCGGCTGGGTCACGTCGACGATGTACTCATTGGCGCCGATGCCATCAAACCCCGGCATCTCGTAAGTGGGCAGGTCTTTACTCATGACTTCCAAGCCCCAGCCGGAGTGTGCGAATCCCACCACCGCGCCCTGCGACTTAGCCCAACGGAAGATGGGCAGGTCCCATGTGGGCCAGTCTTCAATGCGTTTGGCCCCTGGATAATCCTGCTCTTTCAACCCCAGCAGCACGATGTGCCCTGCATGGCTGGAGGGAAAGCCGGAAACTTCCAGATCGTAATGCATCAGTCGATCAGACTCCGACAATGGGTCGTCGTGTCCCGAAAAAAACTGCTTCTGATAGTAATAATCCGGACCCCACGTGAGTACGGAGGCGATATTCAGCCGCTCGCCGAGTATCTGCCGGATCATGTCCCGCGGCAGCACGCCTTCAGTGGGATTTTGGTAATGCGAGCAGCCCGCGGCGTGTACGTGGTGATCGCCGGAATACCAGCCGTAGTGCGCCGGATCGATCCAGCGCTCGAGTTGGAAGGATAGCTCGGCGGGGCCCTGGCTGTTTACCGCGAGCTCCTTAGTGTGTGTCAAATACTCCGGGCCGCCGGTATAAGTGATGGTGTAGTAACCTTCCGGCAAGCTGACTGTCTCGCCATCGGCGCGATAGATCTGCGGCTGAAAAAAGAAGTCGGGAGCCAGGCGCTTGGCCGGATTGGGATAGAGCCGGTTCAGCCGATCGCGAATGATAAAAGAAGCCATCCCGGGTTGGCCGTTTTCATCATGCACGCGCAGCTTGATGCTGCGCGACGGCAGCGCGTTGAACACCATCAGGATGTCGTTGCGGAAGCCGATGTCCTGGCTGCCCTGCCCGACATTGAAGCCTATGTCGGCGGAGCGCTGCCCGCGGTCGCGGCTATAGATCTGCAAAACGCGGTAGTCCAATGCGAGGCCGGAGAGCCGGCGATCCATGGGCGGCTGGTCGTAGATCGAGATATCGGCCCACCGGTCGGCGGCATTCTGCGGCGTCAATTCCAGCTTGGGCTCCGGGCTGTTGTTGGACTGAATGTACACGGGTCCGCTGTTGGGGCTGGCTACACGCAAGGGCGCGGTAACGTTGGCGTGATTGATCACCTTCACCAGGAACAGACGCGTGCCGCCCTCGACCAATTCCGGTTTGGCGGGGCCCGGCTCAACTTTCACGCGGCTCTCGGCATTGATGTCCACGATGGCCAAAGCGTACTTGTCCAGAGTTTTCTCCAGCTCCTCGACCGCGGCGCTCGCGTCGGTGTTGGCAACGGCGGCATTGATCGCGCTGTGGTCCGCCGGGGGAAACGGCTGGCCCAGATAGTTCATGGCGTCCTCCAACCGGCGGACTTGCTGTGCCAGCGGTTGCAGCGGCACGGCGGGCGGCGCATGTTGGTGTGTTGCAATCTGCGCGGCGGCGCTTGACGCGCACGCCAGAATCAGGAATGCTCGATTTGCCTGCATGTGCATGCTCCTTTCCACACTATAATCGCGCGGAGTCACTCATAAGGGTAGCGCGACTGTCCAGCGGGCGCGCGCCTCAGGGCCTCTCCGCCGCGTGATATTCTGGTCCAAGAGTTTTTGGGATTTTGGGGCTGATCATGCGTGAATACCGCTTTACCACTCCTCATGGAATCGCAGTTACTCGGACTACCACAAAGACGGGCTTTCGTAGAGGGCTGAAACATCTGCTGCGCGATCTCGATCATTGTCGCGGCGTCTATCTGTCTTCCGGATATGAGTATCCCGGCCGCTATTCGCGATGGGACATTGCTTCGACGCGTCCGCCGATTGAAATCGTATCTTATGACCGGCGCGTGGAATTCCGGCCGTTGAGTATCCGTGGCGAAATTCTGAATCAGATTCTGATTCCGGTGCTCGAGCAGCATCCGCATTGGGAATCATTCGCCTGCGTCAATGGCACTCTGACCGGCCGATTGAAGCCGCTGCCCGCATTGTTTCCGGAAGAAGAGCGCAGTAAGCAACCTTCGGCATTTTCTATTCTGCGCGCGCTCATAGAGGAGTTCCGCAACGAGGAAGACGGACGGCTGGCCCTGGCCGGCGCGTTCGGATATGACCTGTTATTCCAGTTCGAGCCCATAGAAAAGAAGCTGCCCCGCGACGGGCACAAGGATCTGCACCTGTTTTTTTGCGACGATCTTTACCTGATGGACCGCAAGAAGGAGCAGATCGAACGTTATCAATACGATTTCGAGCGGGAAGGTTTTGCTACGCTCGGTCTCGAACGCACGGCAGAACCCGTTCCGCCGCCTCCCGCCCGCGAACCCGGCCCCATCGTCTCCGATCATACGCCCGAAGAATACATGGCGAATGTGGAGACGGTGCGCGAGCACATGCGGTGCGGCGACTACTACGAAGTGGTGCTCCGGCAAACCTTCAGCACGCCTTACTCGGGAAAAGCTTCGGAGCTGTTCGAGCGCGTGCAGCGCGCGAGCCCCAGTCCCTACGAGTTTCTCCTGCAATTAGGCGAGGAACAATTGGTGGGCGCATCGCCCGAGATGTTCGTCCGCGTGGAAGGACAACGCGTGGAAACGTGCCCGATTGCAGGGACGGCGCGGCGCACGGGCGATCCCATGCGCGACGCGGACAACATTCGCGAGCTGCTGCAGTCCACCAAGGAAGAATCCGAGCTGACCATGTGTACGGACGTGGATCGCAACGACAAGTCGCGGGTGTGCGAGCCGGGCACGGTGAAGTTGATCGGGCGGCGGCTGATCGAATCGTACGCGGGCGTGTTCCACACCGTAGACCATGTAGAAGGATTTTTGAAGGAGGGGTTCGATTCGCTCGACGCATTTCTCAGCCACATGTGGGCAGTGACCTTGATCGGCGCGCCGAAGAAGGCCGCCGCGGAGGCCGTCGAGAGCCTGGAAAAGGACGCGCGCGGCTGGTACGGGGGCGCCATTGGCATGATTTCGCTGAATGGCGATATCAATACCGGCATCCTGATTCGCACTACCTATCTTCGCGACGGCATGGCGCGTTATCCGGCGGGTGCGACGCTGCTCTACGATTCCGTTCCCGAGATGGAGGAGCGCGAGACGCGGTTGAAAGCCACCGGATTTTTCCGCGCGTTGGGCGCCCGCGAGACGACTGACAGCGTGTCCGTCGAAAGCGGCGTAGGCGGCGGGGTGCGCATGCTCCTGGTGGACAACGACGACTGCTTCATCCACACACTGGCGAATTATGCCCGGCAGACGGGCGCCGAGGTGGTCACCTACCGTGCCGGATTCCCGCTGGAGCTGATCGCGAAAATTGCGCCGCACCTGATTCTGATTTCGCCGGGCCCGGGCCGTCCATCGGATTTCGGCGTAGCGGAGGTGGTGCGGCAAGCGGTGCGCCTGGGCGTGCCGGTGTTTGGCGTGTGCCTGGGACTGCAGGGCGTGGTAGAGGCATTCGGCGGCAGCTTGGGCGTGCTGGACTATCCGATGCACGGCAAGCCATCCTGGGTGAAACACGGTGGCAAGGGCGTGTTCCAGGGATTGCCCGAGCGCTTTCAGGTGGGCCGTTACCATTCGCTGTTCGCCATCCGCGAGGCGTTTCCAGCATGTCTGGAGGCGACGGCGGAGTCCGACGACGGGGTCATCATGGCGCTGCGCCATCGCGAGCTTCCTGTGGAAGCGGTGCAGTTCCATCCCGAGTCGATCCTCACGGCGGAGGGCGATTGCGGCTTGCAGTTGATGAAGAATGTGGTGCGGCTGTATCGGCCGGCGCTGGCAGCGGCGCACGACTAATATGCCGTTCAAGCGCCAGGCTCGACGCTCGAAAGTCGCAGCCATTCGCTAATCAACCGGTAGGTGAAACCCCACAACGGCGGGCCGGGCAGATCGATCGACGCAAACCGCATTTCCGGAGGCATGCCCGGGGCAGGCCGCAGCGCGTGGCGAGCCGGATCTCGCAGTACACTGAGCGGAACCCACAAAGCCTCCACCGCCTCTCGCAGATCCAGCACGGCCGGCTGCTCATGTTCCACCCGGAAAAGAAAAGGCGCCACCAGCAGCACCCCTCCCGCGCCGCGGCGTGCCGGCGTTGGCGGCCAGGCCGCCTCCAATTGCTCGCGAGCGAGATGAATGCCGCATTCTTCGGCAAGCTCCCGCAAAGCCGTGTGCAACAGATCGGGATCTTCGGGTTCCCGCCGCCCTCCGGGCAACGACCAGTGTCCCGACCATGGATCGCCTTCCCGCTCCGCACGCCGCATGAGCAGGACCGATTCCGCCGGACCGCGTGCATGCACAATTGCCACCGCCGCTTCTGGCTCCGCCATCTCCGCTATTCTTGAGAGTATGACGCGAGGAGCGCTCGTCAGGCGCGGTTGCCTCGTGGTGGCCGCCTGGCTCGCGGTGTTGCCGCTACAGGCAGCCGAGACCGTCGTCGCCGGCCGCGTCATCGATGAGAACGACGCCGGAATCAGCGGCGCACAAATCACGGTCCGCAATGCGGCCGGCGGGGAACAGCATCTCATCGCCGATCCCACCGGCGGATTCACGGTGAGTTTGCCTGCCGAGGGCGCCTATCTGTTCGCCGCCAGCCAGCCCGGATATCTTACCGCGAAGAACCTGGCTGTCGAGGTGCATCCTGGAATGCCTGAGATCTACCTGGTCCTGAATCACGCCAAAGAGGTCCTGCAATCGGTGGACGTGAGCGCCTCGCCGCAACCGCTGGATGTGGAGCAGACCCAATCGGAGCGGCACCTCAGCGGCATTCAGATTCTGGATGTGCCTTATCCGACTACGCACAGCCTGCGTGAGGCCATGACGCTGATTCCCGGACAGGTCGAAGACTCCACCGGCGGATTGCATTTCGACGGCGGCCGCGAAAACCAGACCAACTTCCTTCTGGATGGGTTCAATGTGAGCGACCCGCTCACCGGGCAACTGGATGTGAACGTAAGCGTTGAGGCCGTGAGCACGCTCGATTACATGAGCGGCCGCTACTCGCCGGAGTTCGGCCAGGGATCGGCGGGAACGCTGCAGATCAAGACGCAGACGGGAGACGACCAGCTTCGCTATTCGGCAACGAATTTCTTACCCGGAGTCACCACACAGCAAGGTCTGCACCTGGGCAATTGGACGCCCCGTTTTAATCTCTCCGGACCGATCCTGAAGGGCCGTGCATGGTTTTCGGATAACCTGGACGCCGACTACAGCATCAGCATCGTTCCGGGCGTCGCCAGGAATCAAGACACCACCAGCAGCTTGCAGCTCGGCAATTTGCTGCACACACAAGTCAACCTCACACCCTCGAACATTGTTTATTCGGATTTTCTGATCAACTATCAGGCTTCGACCGGCTTCGGGCTGAGCGCATTGAACCCTCCTTCCACCACGCTCGATCTGCGCAACCGCACCTGGTTCGTGGGCGTTAAGGATCAGATTTATGTGGCACACGCCACGTTGCTCGAACTTGGCTTCGCCGAGATGCTGACCTTCTCGCGTCAGATCCCGCAGGGCGACGGGATTTATATCATTACGCCGAACACTACGCGGGGCTACAATTTTATCGATTCCCGGCAGAACTCCCGCCGCGGCCAGTTTCTGGTGAACCTGTTCCTTCCGGCCTGGCACGCGGCCGGCGCGCACCAGTTGAAAATGGGGGTCGACGTTAATCGGCAAGATTACTCCCAAGACATCAGCCGCACCGGCTATGACCTCTATGGCGTGTCGCTCAACCTGCTCCGGTCCGTGACTTTTGCGGGCAGCGGCGACCTCAGCCGGCCGAGCCTGTCGGTAGCCTCTTTCGTGACCGACCACTGGCAGGCACGCCGAAACCTGTTCTTCGAATTAGGCGTACGAGAGGATTGGGACGAAATACTGCGCCATTTTTTATGGTCCCCGCGCGCCGCATTTTCCTATGCGCCGCTGGGCTCCACGAGCACGCGCATCTCCGGCGGGTACGCAGTGCTCTACGATCCTACGGTGTTACAACTGTTCATCCGGCCAATGGACCAATACACGCTCAGCGACATCTACTCCACGAACGGTACGCTCCTGCGCGCGAACTCTTTAACGCTTTACACGGTTCCCTATCAGCGCCTGCAAGCGCCCTTGTTCCAAAACTGGAGCCTGGGAGCGGACCACCAGTTCGGCCGCCGTTTCCGGGCCAGTGTAAACCTGTTGCGCAAGCGCGGCGGCGACGGCTTCGCTTACATCAACTCTCTGGCCGAGCCGGAAGTGGCTCCGCCGGCGATTGCCGACGCGTATCATGCCTCTTACGTGGAGCAGATCTTCCAACTGACCAATGCGCGCCACGATCAGTACGACGCGGCGCAGATAATCGTACACCACTCGATTCGCGGACGCTACGAGTGGATGGCCAGCTATACGCGCTCCGAGGCCCGCTCGACCGAGGTACTCGACCCCTCGCTCGCGCAAACTTTGCTGATAGGCCCACAGAACAGCGGCCCGCTGCCCTGGAATGCGCCGAATCGCTTCCTGAGCTGGGGCTACCTGCCTACCTGGTGGAAGAACTGGGCGGTAGCCTATCTGCTCGAACAGCGCAGCGGCTTTCCCTTCTCTATCCAGCACGATAATGGACAACTGATCGGGTCACCCGACAGCTATCGCTATCCGGATTATTTCAATTTGAATCTGCATTTGGAGTGGCGGTTTCGGGTGGGCAAATATCGCTTTGCCCTGCGCGGCGGCGCCAACAATCTGACCGATCATCGGAATCCCACAGTGGTGAACAACATCGTGGAATCGCCGGAGTTCCTGACCTTGTATGGAAGCGATGGGCGGCACTTCGTGGCGCGGTTAAGGTGGCTGGGAAAAGAGTAGCGTGCCCGAACTGCCCGATGTCGCCGCATATATCGAGGCGCTCCAACCTCGTGTAATGGGAGAGACTCTCGAACGGGTGCGGCTAGGCAACCCTTTTCTCCTGCGCACCATCGAGCCTCCGCTCTCGAGCGTCGAAGGCCGCAGGGTGGCCGCGCTGCGCCGTATCGGCAAGCGCATTGCTATCGGCGTCGAGGGCGATATCTGGCTGGTGTTGCATTTGATGATCGCCGGGCGGCTGCACTGGCGGCCGGCGAAAACCAGGCTGGCAGGCCGCCAGAATCTGGCGGCCTTCGATTTTGCGAACGGAACGCTCACGCTGACCGAAGCGGGCACGCAGCGCCGCGCGGCTCTCCACGTGGTGCGCGGCGATGAAGGTTTGCTATCTCTCGACGCGGGCGGCATTGACGTATTCGATGCCGATTTCGCGAAGTTCTCGCAGGCGCTGATCGCGGAGAATCATACGCTAAAGCGCGCGCTCACCGATCCGCGAACCTTCAGCGGGATCGGCAATGCTTATTCAGACGAGATTCTGCACGCCGCGCGGCTTTCTCCGATAGCGCAGACGCAAAAGCTGAGCGTGGAGGAGAAGCGGCGGCTTTATACCGCCACGCGCGACACGCTGCGGCAATGGATAGAGCGTCTTTCGGCTGAGGCGCGCTTGCGGTTTCCGGAGAAGGTGACCGCATTTCGCGAGGAGATGGCCGTGCATGGCCGCTACGGCAAGCCCTGCCCGCGCTGCGGCGCAGAGGTGCAACGCATTCGATACGCCGGCAATGAAACGAATTACTGCGCTAAGTGCCAGACCGGCGGCAGGGTGCTCGCCGACCGTGGCCTCTCCCGTCTGCTGGGATCGGACTGGCCGCGCACATTGGAAGAACTGGAGGCTTTGAAGCGGCGTTAAGGCGCCACGGAGGATTGCATACGCTCATAAACGTCGCGCGCAGCTTTTTGCGCGGCGCTCTTCTTGCTGAAACCATCGGCTTGCCCGATCCACTCGCGCCCCACGCGTACTTCGATGGTGAAGGTCTTGGAGTGTTCCGGTCCCCGTTCGCGAATAATGACATAGCGGGGCTGCGGGAAGCGGCGCGCCTGTGCGAGTTCCTGCAGTGCACTCTTGTAGTCGATAAGGTTTTGCGGGAGATGTTCATCCCCGTCGACGTGCGCCGCCATGTCGCCGGGAGTAACTATGAAGCGATTGACGAAGGCGCGGGCCGAATCCAGGCCACCGTCCATATAGATAGCGGCGATGAGCGCTTCGAGGCCATCCACCAGCAACGTTTTCTTGGTGCGGCCTCCGCTCATTTCTTCGCCGCGGCCCAACTGCAGATAGTCTCCGAGCTGCAGTTGGCGGGCGGCTTCGTGCAGCCACGCGGCGCTGGCCAAATGGGCCTTCAGCTTGGACAGGCGGCCTTCGGCGGCTTGCGGATAGCGCTTTAACAACTCTTCACTGATCAAGAAGCCCAAAACGGAATCGCCCAGGAATTCGAGCTGCTCGTTATCGCGTAAACCATCCGCGCCGCTGGCCAGATTCCGTTCGTGGACGTGCGAGCTGTGCGTGAGCGCGCGACGCAACATTTCCCGGTCTGCGAAGCGGTGGCCGATGGCGGCCTCCAGAGCATCCACATCCGCGGGCATAAAGGGGTCTACGGCTTTTTAGCATCGCTATCGGACGCCGGGTTGCCTGGAGCGGGGGCAGCCGTGGGGGTAGCCGCGCTAGCCGGTTTGGCTCCGCCACCCTTTTTCTGGATGGCCCGCACGCGCTCGGCCTGCGCGAACTGGTGGAACTGCGGGGCGATGTCCGGCATGGCCATCACCTTGTCGAACAGGGCGATCGCTTCGTCGTATTTGGCGTCCTGGCTGTAGGCCATTCCGAGGCGCACCATGATGCCGGGATCGGGTTTATCTCCTTCGTTATCCATGGCAGCCTTGAATTCAGTCTCTGCCACCTCGGGCTTCTTGCGCGCCATTGCCGCCAATCCCAGCGCTTCGTGAGCCTGCGCGTCGAAGTCTCTCTTGGCCTCCGCCCACTGTTCGTCGGTGAGGTTCGGATTTGGCTTGGGAGCCACCTTCACCAGCTCCATGGCATTCTTGGCGTACTTGTCCACCTTGGCCAGTTTGTCCTCTTTATCCAGGTCGAATTCCTTGGTGTGCTGGGCGATTTCCCGGGCGAGTACCAGCATGGCCTGGAAGTGTTTGGGGTCCGCATCCACGGCGCGCTCGGCAAACACTACCGCATGTTCGTAGTCGCCTTTTTGCTCGTAAGACACCGCCTCGAAGTAAAGCGCGGTGGACTTGAATTCGGTATCGGCGAACTTGGTCAGCACGTTCTCCGCGGCGGCGATACGCGCGTCCGGCGTTGACGCCGTGAACATGGCATTGAGCGCTTCGCCTTCCGCCTTCGATTTCGGCTTGATCTGCGCCGTCAGACACGGTATCCCGATCGCCAACGCCAGTGCTCCACTCAAGATCATTCGACTCATAAAGAACTCCTTTTAGTTTGGCTTTTGTAAACTCCGCTGCGCTCCCTGCTCGGCCGCCTGGTGCGCCGCCGCCGAGGCGCCCTCCACAGTAAGGGCCTCCTGATAATGCTTGGCGGCCTGCTCCCGATCGCCCGCCGCGTCTGAGAGCCGGCCCAGATACACCAACGTCCACGCGCGCACCTGCGGCTCCGGCTGGCACTCCAGCGTTTTTTGAAACAAGCGTTCGGCCAGCTCCGGATTCTTTTCGAGAGCCGCAACACGCGCCAGACCATAATACGCCTTGGCATGCATGGGCATTTCCGGCGTTTCTTCCAATACTTTCAGATAAAGCTGCCGGGCCGGCTCCAGATTGCGGGCCGTGTAAAGCTGCTCGGCCTGATCGAGAGTTTTGTATGCGCCTTCGAGCGGCGGCGGCGCTGGTGCGGGAGCGGGCGCCTTGGCCCGGCGCGTGGGCGCATCCGCCACGAACTCGAGCTGTGAAAGCCGGATATCTTCGTGCTTCAGATCGATGGGCCGGATCAAGTCCGGATAATAGAGCCGCATGGCCTGTTCCTGCTTCTCGTACACGGGCAATTGCTCGGTGAAGTAGGTGGTCAGGATGTAGCCCTCGCGCATGTCTTCCGCCACCAACTCCGGTTTCTTGTCGATTCTGGCTTCAATGGCCTTGATGAGCGATTCGGTGACCAGTAGAAGATAATCCGACTTGAACGACTCATCGAGCGTCGGCGCGCGTTGGGCGTGGTCCGAGAGACCGCGCTTACGCATAATAATTTCGGCGTTGTGGGTGGCCAGCGGGTCGAGCAGGTAATGCAGGTAGGCGTGCCGTACATCGCGTATACGCGGCTCGGCCGAGGGCGTGACGACCACGTAGTAATCGTTGGCGTAGCTGCGCGTTTGGATCTGGTTGGGGGCGGCCAGAAGGTCGACGTAAATCTGAAACCTGCGGCCCGCCATCCCTGAAGTCTGATTGCGTAGATAGCCGTTCACTTGCAATACGGCGGCGGAGACGTCATCGTGGTAACGCTCGATGGCCCGATCGAAGGACGGCTGCGAACGATTCCAGATCTCTTCGATACCGGCCTCACGATAGAAGGCCGCCATAAGCGGACCCAGCCCCTCGAGCGAGGCGACATCCGGCGGGGCGTCCACGCTACGGCCCTTGAGCGCAAACAGCGGAGGACCATCCACCGACAGCGCGAACGAGATGTACTGATTCACGTTGGCGCTGGCGTTGCCCGCGCGATGCTCTACGTAGAACTGTTTCAGCGCCCTGAGGCTGGGGATGTTCTTCCCGGCCAGCTCCTTGCGTATCTCCGCTCGCAGCGGATCGTTGTTCGGCGAGGACACCTCGGCGTCATAGCCGGCTACATTGATGGCCGCCATTATGGCGAAAAGAGCGGGACTGGCGTCAAGTTGCCCCCGTTCCGGCGTGCCGGCGCGGGCGGCCAGAGTCACCAGGAGGAGACCCGGTAAAACGAATCGGTTCAAAAAGACGTTCCTGCCTTGAATATGCCAGTTTACCTTACGGAAAAGCCTCGGCGTGCGCACCGTCCGCCGGGCTAGCGGTACAGCCGGATCAGCCACTCAGCGTAGAGCGCCGGCTTCTGCGATCCCTCCACTTCGACGGTGACGGCCCAGACCACCTGATGGCCCCGGTCGATATCCTCGAGCGCCTGCAGAGTAAAATGCGGCCGGATACGCGCACCGGCCGGCACGGGGGTCGGGAAGCGCACGCGGTTCAGCCCGTAGTTGATTCTCATGGCGAAGTCGCCCCGTATGTCCATGCATTGGTGCGAAAGCTGGCTGAGCAGCGACAAGGTCAGAAAACCGTGCGCGATGGTGCCGCCGTAGGGAGAGTCGGTGCGGGCGCGCGCTACGTCCTGGTGAATCCACTGATGGTCTCCGGTGGCATCGGCAAAAAGATCAATCAGCGCCTGTCCTACAGGGAACCATTCGCCCACGGCTACTTCCTGGCCGATCAGGGATCGCAGTTCTTCGATATTTTCGACTATGCGCATGGGGTTATCGGAAGGTGCGCAGATGCGGCTCGTTCAGGTGGGGCACGCCGTTGAAGCTGAACAGCATCGGATCGTCATCGCGCAAGCGTAGCGTGGTGACCGCTGAATTGTACAGTACGCCTGCGAGCCGCAGGAACAGTCCGTCCGACAGGCGCAGTGCCGATGCCACCCAAAGTGCGATGGGAGTGGCGGAGGTGAATACGGCCACTGGATCGCCGGAGTGGTAGGCGGCCAGCGAAGCTCGGCGGTTCAGCACTCGCAGGCGAAACGCCGCCCATGATTCGGTACGGCAGGGATAGCGGTCTTCCATCCAGGCGCGCATTGCCTGCGTGTCGCACTCGGTCCAGGCGCGGTGCGAGTGTTCATTCTCCAGTGTTCGCAACAATTCCTGGTATTCCTGTTTGAAACGCGGGTCGTCGTCGCTCAGGCGCGGCGCGAACTCGTTGAACACGGCGGTCATGTCGAATTCATTCCAGCCGGGATCGGCAATAATTTCCGGAACCGCGAGGCCCGCTTCAGCATAGGCGCGCGCAACGCCGGCCGCGGTCTGCTGCTGGCGGTTCAGACAGCCGGCGATGAGCGCTTTGAACGGGATTTTTTGGGCAGCCAGGTATTGGCCCAACAGATAAGCCTGCTGATGTCCCAGGTCCGAGAGCGCGTCGTAATTCCGGCGCGTGCCGGCCTGGCCGTGGCGGATCAGGTAGAGCGAGCTCAACCGGCTCTCTCCGCGACTACCGCGGCAACTTCTACGAGTCCGCGAACGCGCTCGCCGAAGTCGCGAAACCGCTCGTCGCGCGTCTGTCCGCGCCGGTACCGGAAATAGATCTGCTGTAAAATCACGGCGACCTTGAAAATGCCGAACACTTCATAATAGCCGAGGCCGGAAACATCCCGCCCGGTCTGGCGCGCATAGCGCTCGATGATTTGCGCGCGCGTAAACCAGCCTGGCCGCGTGGTGATGTCGCTGAGGGCTTCGCGGCGTACAGCCGGATCGCCCGCTTCCGGCCAGTAGCAAAGCACGCCGCCAAGATCCACGAGAGGATCGCCGGCGGTGGTCATCTCCCAATCCAACACCGCCTCTACCCGGCCCGGGTCGTCGGCGTCGAGCATCAGGTTGTCGAGTTTGTAATCGTTATGCACCAAGGTAGCAGCCGGAGACTCCGGCAAGCGCTCCGACAGCCAGCGTATGAGCTCTTCCATGCGCGGCAATGTCTCGGTTTGCGCGTGCTGCCAGCGCTCGGCCCAGCCGCTCACCTGGCGCGCTAAAAACCCGGCGGGTTTGCCCAACATCATCTGGCTCACGTCCACGGCGTGCAGCGCTGCCAGGCAATCCACGAACGCCTCGCTGACACGGCGGCCGAAATCCGGATCGCCTGCGAACGCCAGCGGAATTTCGCGGCGCAGCACCATCCCGTGGCGCCGCTCCATGATGAAAAAGATCGCGCCAATCACCGCCGGGTCTTCGCACAGCAGGAACGCGCGCGGCGCTCTCGAAAACAGCGGGTGCACGGCACAGAGCACATGATACTCGCGCGCCATGTCGTGGGCTTTGGGAGCGACCGGACCGAGCGGCGGCCGCCGCAACACATATTCGCGTCCGCCCGCTTCGAGCAAATAGGTCAGATTGGAATGGCCGCCCGGAAACTGGCGAAAGGTCAATCCGGATTCGACTCCTTCCAGCTTGCCGCGCAGATATTGGGCGAGCGCACGCGCGTCGATCTGTTCGCCTTCGCGAGCGGGGGCGAATTCAGGCGGCACAGGGTTCATGCGATGGCTAGCGGCCGTACGGGCGAGCCGGTGCCGCCGCGGATTTTGAGGGGCGTGGCGGTGAACAGAAATTCATAACGGCGCTCCGCGGCGAGCTGCTCCAGGTTAAGGCACTCGATAATATGTATGCCGCTTTCGACCAGCAGGTGAACGTGCACCGGCATCGTGGGGGACGGCACTTTCTCAAAGGCAACCGTATCAGCCCCCGCGGCGAATACACCCCGGCCGCTCAGCCAGCGCGCGCCGGCTTCGCCCGGCCCCGGACCATGCACCTGCGCGATGAAGCGCGCCGCGTCATCCCAAAAGCGCGCCCATCCGGTGCGCAGCAGCACCACGTCGCCCTGCCGTATTTCCACCTTAGCAGCGCCAACGGCTGCTTCCAGGTGTTCGGGTGTGATCTCAAAACCGGCCGGCAGCGCGTCCACGCCCGCCTGCCCGGCGATATCCAGCAGAATGCCACGGCGAAAAATCGGCGCGATGGTATCCACCGCATGACGCTCGAGCCCGCTGGTATAGCTTTGCAGGCCGGCCGCCTCTTCGCCGCCGTGAAGTTTGCCGCCGCATGAAAAATGGCACAGCGCGTCGATGTGGGTGCCCACATGGCCGCCCAGCGTCAGCGCTTCGGAAGCGGAACTGCCGCCATTCGACGCGACATAATCGCCGTGTTTCTTGTTCAACCCAAACAGGAACGGCGGATGATTAGGATGATGCGGCATGCCGGGATAATACGGCTGCGCCAGGTCGTAAATACGGCATGATCGAAGCGCTTCGAGCAACTGCTCCATGGACTAAGATTCTCGCACAGCGCGATACAATCGGAGCAAGCGGCGGAGCAAGCGTGAAGATCACGATTTCCAAAGAGAATTACCTTAAGGCCATCGCCGAAGCCGAGTCGCAGGGCGAGAGCGTTAAGGCGGCCACGCTGGCGCGCTGGGTGAATGTGTCGGCGCCCGCGGTGACCATGGCCATTAAGCGTCTGAAGCGCGACGGGCTGATTCGCGTGGGTGAGGAAGGCCACATTACGTTGACCTCCGCCGGGCGCGAGATCGCCAATCGCATTCTGAACCGCCATCATCTGATCGAGCGCATGCTGGCAGAGATTTTCGGCATGGAATGGTACAAGGTCCACGATGAGGCCGAGCAGCTCGAACACGCTGTTTCCGGAGACTTCGAGCGTAGACTGATCGAAAAGCTGGGCACGGGAGAAGCCTGCCCGCACGGCAATCTGGTGGGTATGGACACGCCCGAGAACCGTCGGCAGCGCGGCCTGAAAACTCTCGATGAGAGCCTGTCCGGCCAGACCGTCGCGGTGGTGAGCGTATACGAGCGTGACCGGCTTCTGATGGAATATCTGGAAGGCTTGGGCGTACGGCCCGGCGCCACCGTCAGTGTGGAAGCGCGCAATTACGACGACACCCTGACCTTGCGGGTGGACGGCAAGTCCGTGCCGCTCGGGCAGACGGCCGCGCAAAAAGTGTGGGTGAAGGCCAGTTCAAACTGAAACGTACGGAAGAAAAAGCTTCTCCGTTTCGTCTCAATCCCGGTGGTTGATCTGAGTGACCGGCAGATCGGCGCAGATATCGTGGCAGCTTGCCGTGCGGGCGATCGGGATGCGTTCCGTGTGGTCTACGAGCGGTATAAGGATCGTGTCTATTCCATTGCTCTTTATTTTTTTCACGGCGATCCGTTCCGGGCGAGCGATGTGACGCAGCAGACGTTTCTGAAATTGATGACCAGCATGGGGCAATTCCGCGGGGATGCGGAGTTCTCAACCTGGCTCTACAGATTGGTCGTCAACACGTGCCTGGACGCGGCCAGGCGACGCAAATCGGACGCTGTGGCTGCGGATCCATGTTTTATCGAGATATTCGCCGGCTCCGGCTCGCAGGAAGACGACTACGCACGGGAACAGATGGCCCGCTCCGTACGGGCAGCCGTGTCGGCGCTTCCCGCGAAGTTTCGTATCGCTGTGTTGCTGCGGTATTTCGAAGATCTCTCTTATGAGCAGATGGCCAAGGCGCTCCATTGTTCCATGGGGACGGTGGCGTCGAGGCTGAGCCGCGGGCACAGGATGCTGGCGGAGCGGCTGAAGGAATTGAGATAGCGATGTTCAGCAGACATGTTTCGCGCGAGCTGGCAGCTTCTATCGATCACGAGCTCGATCGACGAAGGGCGCAGCGAGTCAACCTGCATCTGGCGGACTGCGCGCATTGCCGCTCCGAACGCGAGCAAATCCAGTTTGGAATGGAAACCTTAGGGTATCTTCGGCTGGCCGAGGCGCCGGAATCCATATGGATGTCAATCGAGGCGGAGCTCCAAAGACAGCCGTCGCGTAAGGCGGCTCTGCGGCCATGGAGGTGGGCATTCGCCGCGACCGTGATATTGACAGCGCTCAGCGCGGCGTACTGGTCATTTGCGCATCGGGCGCAGACGCGCTGGGAGGTGACTCGCATCGGCGGGGCGCCCAGCGTAGGTGCGAAACATATCCGTAGCACCGGGAAGATCGGCGCAGGCGAATGGATCGAAACCGACTCGACGTCGAGCGCCATGGTCAACATTGGAGAGATCGGGTCGGTGGAGGTGACGCCTGACACACGGCTGCGCATTGTCACGGCACGACCGGGCGAACACAGGCTGGCGCTCGCGCGAGGCGAGATTCGGGCAAAGATCTCAGCGCCGCCCAGGTTATTCTTCGTCGAGACCGCATCGGGAACCGCTGTGGATCTCGGCTGCGAGTATACGCTGAACACGGACGAAGATGGGTTGGGCTGGCTGCGGGTTACCAAAGGATGGGTTTCGTTTCAGTGGCGCGGGCTTGAGTCGCTCGTCCCGGCGGGCGCCCGGTGTGCGACGCGGCCGCAGCTTGGGCCGGGTATTCCCTATTTCGAGGATGCCTCGGAAAGAATGCAGCAAGCCCTCGACCACTTCAATTTCGAAAAGGGAGGCGATGCCGCTCTCAACGTAATTCTTGCCGAGGCGCGCGTGCGCGATACGCTCACGCTGTGGCATCTCCTCTCGCGTGTGGATGGAGAAGATCGAGCGCGGGTGTATGACCGCATCGCCTCTCTCACACCCGTTCCTGCCGGCGTCTCGCGTGAACAAGCGCTGAAGCTGGACGCGGAAACACTCCAGCGATGGAAAGAAGAGTTGGCCTGGACGTGGTAAGCCGGGAAGAAATTTCCGGATGCGGCGTCTAAGGGTTCGGAAAGGAGTTGTCCATGTGGCGATTTGGTATGGTGGCTTGCGCGATCGCGGCCGGCGCGCTAGCCGAAGGGTTTACCTTCACGATAGGCAATCCGGTAGCATCTCAGAACTTCCGTATGAAGGCGGCCGCATTCGTATTTCGCACCGACGGCTGCGCGGATCCCGCGAAGTCACAAATTTCCGGAACTGCCGAAGGCCTGGTGAAAGGGACGCGGCGATCGGTAGTGCTCAAGGTTGTGCCGGCATCGAAGCCCGGCGTGTACGCCGTGTATCAGACCTGGCCCGCCGAAGGCGATTGGGTCGTGAGTCTGCGGGGAGTGTGCGCCAGCGAAAGTGCCGGCGCGGTAGTTCCGATCGGCCCGAAAGGCTTCGTCAGGGAATCCGCGAAGTTCTTTCCGCGTCCGGCCACCAATGCAGAGATTGAAAAGTCCTTAAAAGCGCTCAAGCAGGGAGGGGACAAATGAAAACAGCATTTTCAGTACGGGTTCTGGCAACGCTGGCGGTCACAACCGTGGTGTTCTTGATTGCATCCGATCTACCGCCCGTCCAGCCCACCGGCTTTACCGTCCACGAATGGGGAACTTTCACGTCGGTCGCCGGCGAGGATGGCTCCGCGATCGAGTGGGATGCTTTGGGCGGGAAGGACGATCTTCCGGGATTCGTCAATGATTTTGGATATCGCGGATTCAAATGGAGACTTGCGGGAACTGTGCGCATGGAGACGCCGGTAATGTACTTTTATAGCGCGCGCGAGCTGGTTGCACACGTGAAGGTCGCATTCCCGCTAGGCCTCATTACGGAGTGGTACCCGAGCGCTGAATACGAGGTCTTTCAGAAAAGCAGGCTGGATGGCTCCGTGCGCCGGCTGGCAGCCAATCTGAACGGAATCGACACCTCGCTCAGAAGTCTGACCGGCGCCATCGAGTGGCGGAACATCAAGATTGAACCGGGCGCGTCTCCGGCTCTGCCAGTCGAGAGCCGCCCCAGCCGCTACTACGCGGCTCGCGCAACCGATGCCGCTCCTATCGCGGTCGGAACCCAACGGGAGAAGTTCCTGTTCTACCGCGGCGTGGGGCGGTTCCCCGTCCCGCTCTCCGCCCGCGTCTCGGGCGACGGAAAAATCGTCGTTGAAGACCGCGGCGCCGACCCGGTTCCCAGCGTTATCCTTTTCGAGAATCGCGGAGGACGGCTGGGATATCGCAGTGCGGGCGCGTTGCGCGGGACTGCTACGCTCGATCCGCCGGCGCTCGATGGCTCTCTCCTGGCCCTGCGCTCTGACCTGGAGACGGCGTTAATCGCGCAAGGGCTATTTCCGAAGGAGGCGCAGGCCATGGTCGAAACCTGGCATGATTCCTGGTTCGAGGAGGGATCGCGTCTAATCTATGTTCTTCCTTCGCACTCGATCGACTCTTTTCTGCCGCTCCAGGTCGATCCTTCACCGTCACACATGTCGCGGGTCTTCGTAGGGCGCATCGAGTTGGTAACTCCGGAGACCAGGCGCGCGGTAGAGCAAGCCATGGCCACCAGCGATCAGTCGATCCTGGAGCGCTACGGCCGTTTCCTGGACCCGATTCTGCAACGCATATCCGCGGAGAGTCCCTCAAAAGCGAATCAGGTCGAGCAGTTTCGCCGGAACATGCAAAGCAAACTCTACGCGGGAGTGACCCGGTAACCGCCGGCTCATTTGCCTTTCAGGAGTTGCTGGATCTCGCCCTCGCAGGCCGCCTTGTCCACCACGCCCGTGTGCAAGGCGGCAATTTTACCGTTGCGGTCGATCAACACCGTCATGGGCATCGAAGCAAGTCCATATTGCTTTGCCAGAGCTTGGTTGCCAATTACGACGGGGTAGTTCAACTTCTTCAGCTCAAGATATGGCTTCACCGATTTCCAGCCATCGTCATCCATGGAAACTCCGATGACGGCCAGCCCGCTGTCCTTGAGCCGGCTCTCGAACTCCATGAACCAGGGAATCTCAAGCTTGCATCCGTGGCACCAGGTGGCCCAGAAATTCAGCAGAACCACCTTACCTTTGTAGTCAGATAATCGGAGAGGCGCGCCTGCGGAGTCATTTTGGGTAAAGGCCGGGGCAGCCTTGCGGAGATTGGCGGCGGTGATTTCGGCGGGGACCCTCGCGAGCGATGCCAGACACACAGCCACTACCAAACGAAATTTCCGTGGCAAATTCATATACCTCCGCCCAGTAATTTAACAGAATTGGAACCCGCATACGGCCGGCGCTACCTTTCCGGTGCCGCCGCCCAGAATGAGTAGAGCGTGTTTCCCGCCAGGCGGTGCGCTCGAGGGAAACGCGCGCGCAGAGCAGGCGGCAGACCGGAGCCGTCGCACAGCCATCCTATGGAGCGCACGGATGCCGGCAGGCGAGTGGATTGGCCGGCTCCATCGTAATCCGCCCAGGCAACATCCGGATATTCGTAGGTCACGGTCCGCATATTGGGCGCTTCGGTGCGTTGCCGCAGGCAAAATATCAGCTTTTCTTCGGCTCGGCCCGGCAGAGAATCGATGAGCCCGCGGAGTTGCCGTTGCGAGCTTTCGAGCAGGCCTGGCAGCCGCGGTGACGCACGCAGCAGTTGATAGGGTAGGGTTGCCACCGCGGGGTTGATGAAGCGTTCATAGGGAAAGTAGCCGGAGGCCAGACCGACCGCCGCGGCAGCCGCGATCCATTGCCAGCGATTCCAAACGGGCGCTGCGAGCCAGGCGCCCATAAGGAACAACGGGGGCAGAGACAGCAGCACATAACCCGGCTCACCGCAGTGGACCAGACAGATGAACGCCAGGTTCGGGCATAGCCACAGAGCCAGGAAAAGCGGCGCTGCCGGAAGCGGCACGGTGCGGCCGCGACGACCCGAGCCCGCACGCCACCGGACTGCGAGAGGGAATGCCAGACCAGCCAGTGCCAGGGCGAAGTATATGCACACGTCCGCAAGCATGTGGGCATGGACCGCTAGCGGAGCGCCGAAGAAGATGGAAGTAGTGCGCGCGCTGCCGATCATCTGATTTCGATTGAGAGCTGCCAGGGCGGCGAAGCCTCCCGAAAGCATCGCGGTAGGGACATACCACGCAAGCCAGAACATCGCTCCCGCAACTAGCGCGGCCGCCGCGTATAACGGCTGTTTACGCCACGCACGCCAGAGCGCCCACAACAGTAAGGGCAACAGGAACGTGACTCCGCTGGGGCGAAATCCGGCCGTGACCGCCGCCATTGCAAACGCCGGGATCGCCCATCGAATTTGCCCGAGCCACAAGCGGGCCGCCATCCAGCCTGTGAAGCAGGAGGCGAACAGGTCCACGGCGTAGGTCAGGGGAGTGATGGCATAAAGGCTTACCAATGCCGAGAAGCCTAACAGCACGGTGGAGGCCATGCCTGCGTTATCCCCCAGGAACTGGATCGCCAGGGAGCGGAAGAAAGCCAGGGCGGCGAGGCTGAATGCCAGCGCGAGGATGACCTGGGCGGAGTTGGCGCGGCCGCCCACCAACGGCGTCAGACCTTTAAGGGCGAGTATCCAGAGCGGGTAACCGGGCGGGTGCGGCTGCTGGCGCGCGATGTCGAAATGTTCGACTCCACGCTCGAACTGCGACGAATCCCAGTTATACGAATAGCGGGTGTCAATATGCGGCAATGCCAGAGCGAGCCACAGCAGCGCGAGAAACCAAAACAGATGTTTATGGGACACCCCGATGCACCATTATAGGGCTACCTCGTTCGCCGGCCGCAGCTCTGCGAAATTTTGATCAAAATTGCCGATATGTATCTCGAGCCCGGCAAGCGCTCCGTCGAATCCACGAATCACTTACAAATACGAATTTTATGACCTATAAGCATCGGTATTCTCTACTGACCCAGGCGGCATTTGCTCTATTGCCCCTGACGTTGTCTATTTCTTTGCCCTGTAAGGCGAACGTTCCTATCCCGGCAGCGGCCCCGCCCACGCCGGCCGGCTACTGCCAGACCATCGGTACCGAGCTGACTAGCGATCTGAACGCATTCAATGCGACGCTCAGCTCCGTTTGGAATGGATCCACTTATCCCACTCTGTATACCGGGAATCTGCTCAGCGCCAACAGCAACGCTGGTCCGTCACTCAGCAGCAGCTCGCATATGAGTTCCGCACTGGACCAACTGGCGGAGTTGCAAGCCATGGGATATAAGGCAGTGATGATCGATGTCGGTTTTCCCGTATTGTATGCACCCTTCTACAGCAGCCAGTCGCAATATCAGCAATATGTAAGTTTCTATTCGCAACTGGCCGCCACGGTCCGGAGCATGGGCATGAAGATCGTGGTGGAGGATGATGTGCTGCTCTCGAGCGACATACAGGCCGGCTGGGCCAACACTTCTGCCTTCTATAGCACGCTCAGTTGGGAACAGTACCAGGCCGCTCGCGCTACCATGGCCGCTACCGTGGCACAGGTCATGCAACCGGACTATCTGGTGCTGGCCGAGGAGCCTGATTCGGAATCGGTGCAGGCGGAACAGCCGAATCTCAACAACCCTATCGACGCCGCGGCCATGATCAGCGGAGAGATAGCCGCCGTGCGCGCACTGAACCTGCCCAGTGTGAAGCTGGGCGCAGGTTTTGGCTCCTGGACTGCAAACCTTACGGAGTACATCTCGGATTACGTAGCGCTGCCGCTCGATTACATTGATTTTCATGTCTATCCGATCAATACCGAAAACGGCCACAGTCTAATCGGAAACGCGCTGACCATCGCCAGTGGTGCCGCGGCCGCGGGCAAGCCGGTAGCCATGAGCGAAACCTGGTTGTGGAAAATGGAGAACAGCGAGTGGCGTAAGGTCACTCCCGACCAATACCGCGCGCGCGAGCCATTTGGCTTTTGGGCGCCCGAAAACACTCTTTTCCTGCAAACCCTTCAGAATCTCGCGAACTATACCAAGATGCTCTATCAGGCGCCTAGCGAACCGCAGTACTTTTTCACTTATCAGACCTACGGTGGGACAACTGCGAACGGCGGCGCGGCCGATTGCATGTGCACGACGCAGAGCTGCTCCGACAGCCAAGTCATCAATACTGAAATGGCGCTGACCCAGACAGCCAATCAGCAGTCGCTTTACACCACCACCGGTATGAGCTATTACAAGTCCCTGGTTTCCACCCCCGATACAATTCCCCCTTCGACGCCGCTCAACCTGACGGGGACTGCCTTCTTAACAACGGCGAGTCTGTCGTGGACTGCTTCAACCGACAATGTCGGCGTAGCCGGTTACAACATCATCCGCAATGGCCTGTGGATCGCGAACAGCAGCCAACCTGCTTACACAGACTCCGGTCTCGCGAACTCCACTACCTACCACTACCAGGTTCAAGCATTTGATCTGGCCGGGAACACCTCGCTCTCTTCACCAACGCTGTCTTTATCAACGGTGTACACTACACCGCCAGGCGCGCCTGCCAGCGTCGTCGCGACACCGTATGCCCCTCAGGGCATCACCCTGAGCTGGTCCGCTGCTCAGGACCCTCAAGGCACAGCAGGCTATGAGATCTTCCGAGGAGCCTCACCGTCAAGTCTTGTCCAGGTGGCGAGCGTGCAGGGCACTTCTCTCTCTTACAAAGATGCTTCTCTCACTCCATCGACCACTTATTACTACGGTGTAAAGGCAATTCAGGCTACCTATGTGTCCGCCATGTCTGCCGTCAGCACGGCGACCACGCTGGCTCTGCCCTCGGCGCCCACCAAGGCTGCGGCGACGGCCAACTCCGCCACACAGGTCACCTTGAGTTGGAGCGCTGGACCCAGCGGCCTGCCGGTTGCTTCTTACCATATCTATCGGGGAGCCTCAGCTTCCAGTCTTGTGTTGGCCGCAGCCCAGGCGACAACTTCGTACACCAACACATCGCTAACGCCAAACAAGCAGTATTACTATGCGATCCAGGAAACGGATACGGCAGGGAACCTGTCGCCGATGTCCGCCACCGTTTCGGTCACCACGCCGAAGTAACCGGCACGCGCGGTCTAGAACAGCCGTTCCTGTCGCCTTAGATTCCCGAAGGAGCCCAGATTAGCTACCGCAAATGCGAAGCGATACTGATTCTCATTGCGCGTACCGAAGTCGAAACGCCGGAACTGTACGCTGAAGCCACAACAATCCGTGTTGTAAGTGGCTTGAATGATGGAGTACTGGAGGATCGCTTCGCGGTAGTCGTAGATGGCTATGAAAGCGGCGTTCCACCCGCGCCGGGTCTGATTGCCGATTCCGAAACTGGTTCGTAGCTGATTCTCGCTCGCCACCAGAGAAGGATCGGGATGCAGTTCGTTCTGTCCGACGGAAATAAAATACACGCCCTTGCGCCAGTCTACACTCGCGGAACTGGCCACTATGCCGTGGGGGGCGGGGTGGGTGTAGGGCCCCCCCGCCAACCTGTTAAACGTGAGCGGGGAGGCGCCGCGCGCGGCGAAAAAAG
>Ga0302325_10002442_pt1 | contig 45147 bp, 34 predicted proteins | sample Palsa_T0_2_FD_201948 | JGI IMG/M metagenome (GOLD analysis project Ga0302325, IMG submission 201948) | Peat permafrost microbial communities from Stordalen Mire near Abisko, Sweden - Palsa_T0_2 | ecosystem: Environmental > Terrestrial > Soil > Palsa > Peat permafrost | place: Sweden: Abisko... | reverse complement strand
TCGCGCGAAAGCCCAGCGCGACCGCGATCGGGACGTCCAGGACCCCTCCCCACGCCCCGGCGACGGGCGCCCGCACGGGCAACAGCCCGGGAGCGGGCGCCTCGGGCGACGTGGACAGGTGGCTTGGTTCGTAAGCCCTCTCGAAGCCGAGGCCCACGATCAGCCACGTCCGCCATGGCACCGGGAGAACCGGAGGCGCTAGGCGGAGCCGAGCGCCGGCCTCCGCCCCCTCGAGTGGCGGGAGGCCGTCGAACGGCGAGAGGTCGAAAGACACATATCCTCCCACCCGGACCATCGGCAGCAGGGCGACGTCGGTGAAAACCTCGCCCGACGGCCCTGGTAGCGGCGCGGGAGCCCCGCGTGGACGGTCACTGGCGATCCTCTGCACCACTCCGACCTCGCCGCCGACATCCCAGCGCAGCTGGGCGTGCGCGGTTGGCGCCCAAAACGTCGCGCCGAGGCCGACGAGGCCCGCGACGGATGCTCCGGCGAGGCGCGCGCGGGCTGACCTCGAGGGCGGCCGCAGGGAAAACGCCGTCAATTCAGGACAGAGCCTTTGCTGCGGAGCGCCGCGAGCTGCTGGCGAATCGACTCCGCGTCGGGCCCCTCCGGGTCAAGCTCCAGCAGACGGCTCAGATCCGCGCGCGCGGCCTCGACGGAGCCGAGCCGGGCTGCGAGCAGGCCACGCTCGCGCAGCGCAGTCTGCGAGTCGGGCAAGAGCAGGATGATCCGGTCGAGCGCCAGGAGCGCGCGCGCGAGATCCCCCCGCGTCATGTAGACCCACTTGAGGTTGATGAGCATGCGGACCAAGGTCGCGCGCGCCGTCGCGACGGCCAGGTGCTCGGCCGGGGCGAGCTTCTGCGAGGGGGCCGCCCGGGCGAGGAGCGCCTGCAACTCGACGGGGTTGAGGAGGCGTCCGCCGGAGAATGGGTCGACGATGCGCGGGGAGTCGTCGCGATCGCCCTCGTCGACGCGGACGAGGAAATGGCCGGGAAAGCTCACCCCCCGCGCGCGAATGCCCGCGCGCCGCGCCACCTCGCAATACACGAGGGCGAGCGTGATCGGGATCCCGAGCTTTCGGTCGAGCACGTCCGGGAGGAAGCTGTTTTTCGGGTCGTAGTAATCGCTCTCGTTGCCTCGGAAGCCGAGGGAACCGTAGAGGTGCTGCGACAGCTGCCGGGCTTGCTCTTCGGGTTCCGCCGTCGCCAGGTGGGAGGCGCGGAGGGGGGCCGCCATGTCCTCGAGAGTGGCGAGGAGGCGGACGACGTCGACGTGTGGATAGGCGTCGCGCGCGATGAGCACGGCCCCGGTCGCGACATCGATCCGAGCGTCGGGCAGGGCGGCCAGCTCCTCGAACGTCATGCGGGGCGACTCGACGAGCGTGGCGGGCCCTTCGTTTCCGGGGGCGGCCGTCCTCATCCCACGCTTTTCATGGCACGCCGGCGCCGATCCTCGCAAGGAGCGGCGCCGGAAACATGCCTGATCCGGGCGACAGGCCACCCTTGCGCGGCCTCGCCCCTGGTCCTTATGATCTGCCCATGGCGTCCCTCCTCGAGCAACTCTCGCAGATGACGATCGTGGTCGCCGACACCGGCGACTTCAACGCCATCCAGAAATTCAAGCCGCGCGACGCGACCACCAACCCGTCGCTGTTGCAGGCAGCGGCGCAGATGAGCGAGTACTCGAAGCTCGTCGACGACGCGCTCCTCTGGGCCAAAAAAGAGGCGGGCACCGACGGGACGAAGGACGCGATCGTCAAGCGGGCCATCGATCGGCTGAGCGTGGAGTTCGGCCTCAAGATCCTCGGGATCGTGGCGGGCCGGGTCTCGACGGAGGTGGACGCCCGCCTCTCGTTCGACACCGCGAAGAGCATCGAGAAGGCCCGCTTGCTCATCGGACAGTACGAGGCCGCCGGGACATCGCGAGAGCGCGTCCTCATCAAGTTGGCGTCGACTTGGGAGGGGATCCGTGCCGCCGAGCTCCTCGAGCGCGAGGGCATCCACTGCAACCTGACGCTGCTCTTCGGTCTGCACCAGGCGATCGCGTGTGCAGACGCGAAGGTGACGCTCATTTCGCCCTTCGTCGGCCGGATCCTCGACTGGCACAAGAAGGCGACCGGCCGGGCCGAATACCCGCCGCCCGAGGACCCGGGCGTGCTCTCGGTGACGCGCATCTACAACTACTTCAAGCACTACGGCCACAAGACGCAGGTCATGGGCGCGAGCTTCCGCAACCTCGGCGAGATCACGGAGCTCGCCGGCTGCGACCTTCTGACGATCGCCCCCGCCCTGCTCGACGAGCTGTCGAAGAGCCAGGCGCCGCTGCCCCGCAAGCTCGACCCGTCCAAGGCGGCCTCGATGAAGATCGAGAAGATCACCATCGACGAGGCGACGTTCCGGCGGATGCACGAAGAAGACCGCATGGCCAAGGACAAGCTGGCCGAGGGCATCGACGGGTTCACCAAGGCGATGGTCGGGCTCGAGAAGCTCCTCGGCGAACGGCTCGGCGCCTAAGAGCGCGCCAACCGTGCTGCCTGAACGCAAGCAGGTCCTCATCGTCGACGACGAGGTGAACCTGCGGAAGATCCTTTCCGCGCAGCTGACGCGGGACGGCTACGACGTGCTGACGGCCGAAGACGGCGAGCGAGGCCTCCAGGTGCTCCGCGAGCACCACATCGACCTGGTCGTCACGGACCTCAAGATGCCCAAGGTCGACGGGATGACGCTGCTCAAGCGCGCCCTCGAAGAGGATCCCGAGTTGCCCGTCGTCCTCGTGACCGCCCACGGGACGATCGACACCGCCGTCGAGGCGTTGAAGAGCGGCGCGTTCGACTTCGTCACCAAGCCGTTCGACAAGGACGAAGTCCGCCAGATCGTCGCCAAGGCGCTGAAGACGCGCGAGCTCCGCGGCGCCGACGCGACGCCCGCCTCCGGGTCACGCGGCGCACGGTTCGGCATCATCGGGAGCTCGAACGGCATCATGGAGCTCTACGCCATCCTCGAGCGCGTAGCCGACACGCCGACCACTGTGCTCATCACGGGCGAGAGCGGGACGGGCAAGGAGCTCGTCGCGCGCGCCCTGCACGAGCACTCGAGCCGCAAGGACAAGCCCTTCATCAAGGTCAACTGCGCGGCCATCCCGAAGGAGCTCATCGAGAGCGAGCTATTCGGCTACGAGCGCGGTGCGTTCACCGGGGCGGTGGCGAGCAAGCCGGGCCGCTTCGAGCTCGCCAACGGCGGCACGCTTTTCCTCGACGAGATCGGCGAAATCCCGGTCGAGATGCAGGTCAAGCTCCTGCGCGTCCTGCAGGAGAGCGAGTTCGAGCGGGTCGGCGGGATCAAGACGATCCGCGTCGACGTGAGGCTCGTCGCCGCGACCAACCGCGAGCTCAAGAAGCTCATCGTCGGGGGCCACTTCCGGGAGGATCTCTTCTATCGGCTGAACGTCGTGCCCATCCGCCTGCCCGCGCTGCGCGAGCGGACGGGTGACATCCCGCTCCTCGTCGAGCACTTCCTCGCCAAGTTCAACGAACGCCTGCGCAAGAAGGTCGAGGGCGTGGAGAGCGACGCGGCGGAGCTTCTCGCGCAGTACCCCTGGCCGGGCAACATCCGGGAGCTGGAGAACGTCATCGAGCGCTCCGTCCTCTTCTGCGACACGTCCAAGCTCCACGCGAGCGACCTCCCCCACGAGGTGCGCGGCCTCTCTGCGCTGGCGAACGTCCCGCTCCCGGAGGCCGACCTTCAGGCGGCACTGGCCGGCGAAGGCGGGCTGAAGGGGCACGTGAAGGTGGCCATGAGCCGCCTCGAGAAGGAACTCGTCAGCCGCGCCCTCAAGCAGACGAACGCCAACGTCACGCACGCAGCGCGTCTCCTCAAGATCTCCCGCAAGGGCCTTCAGCTCAAGATGAAGGAGCTCGGCCTCCGGGAAGGACTCGGCGAAAAGAACGAGTGACGGCCGGCCCGGCTGATGCGTCAGGGGCCCCACGCGATCCGCCGGTACCGGCGGACGGTCTCTGCGAGGCCGTCTTCCAGCGCCTCGGCGATGAGGGCGTGGCCGATGCTGACTTCGAGGACGCCGGGGACGCCGTCGAGAAACGTCGACAAGTTGCGCTGGCTGAGGTCATGGCCCGCGTTCACCCCGAGCCCGGCCTCGGCCGCCGCCAACGAGGCTTCCTTGAACTTCGCCACGACCGGCGCTGGATCGCCTTGCGAGAACGCCGCGGCGAAGGGCTCCGTGTAGAGCTCCACCCGATCGGCGCCCACGGCCTTCGCGAGACGCATCGCCGTAGGCTCCGCGTCCATGAAGAGGCTCACGCGGGATCCGAGATCGCGAAGGCGCCGCACGACCGGCTCGAGGCGAGCCCCCTCCTTGGCGAGGTCCCATCCGTGGTCGCTCGTCGCCTGCGACGGATCGTCCGGAACGAGCGTGCACTGCGTAGGCCGGACGGCCTCGACATGCTCGACGACGCCGAGGAAAGGGTTGCCCTCGATGTTGAACTCGGCCGCCGGGAATCCTGTCAGGAGCGTCGCGAGGTCGGTCACGTCGCCCGGACGGATGTGTCTCTGGTCCGGCCGCGGGTGGACGGTCAGTCCGTGGGCCCCCGCCTCGAGGCAGATGACGCCGCACCGGACGACGCTGGGGATCCCGACGCCGCGCGTGTTTCGCAGCGTCGCCACCTTGTTCAGGTTCACCGAGAGCTTCGTCCGCGACCGCAAAGGCATGGCGCGGGTATGGGGCACGTTCATTCGGTCGTCCAGATGGTCGTGCCGATCGGCACGTCCTGCCGCGTGAGCCCCACGAGGGCCAGGTGGGCGCGCGCTCCCGTCAGTGGGCCCGCCGAAAACGGCACGATCGCGAGGGCCTGGACGTTCGCCGACGAGCCGTCCGGCTTGAGGAGTTCGACCGTGAACTCTCCGGCGGGCAGCGTGGAGGCATCGAGGAACGGCGCCACCATGAGGCGCTGACGCGCCGCTAGGAGCAGCGTCTCCTCGACGACGAGCAGCAGATGGCGCCCCAAAGCCTGTTTGATCGTAGCCCTTTTCGGTCTCCAGGCGGCAAATCCGGGGAGAGGGCCGGTCGAGGCCGCCGGGGGCCGCCCTAGCAAGCGCGGGCGCGGGCATGGGCGCGGGCACAGGCGTGGGCGTGGGCGTGGGCGCGGGCGTGGGCGCGGGCGTGGGTGCGGGCGCGGGCGTGGGTGCGAGCTCGAGCGCTCACCAAGGATCTGGTCCCGGCGGCTTGCGGCGTCTACGCTTGGGGGAATGCCGGTTGGGCCCACCTTTCGTGATCCTTGGGGTTCCATCTTCGGAACGCTCAAAAATCTGCGCGCGGCCTGGCCGACGCGAGGGTGGAGCTGGGACTCACGCCTGTCGTGTGTCTCGTCGTCGTTCAACGTCGAGCTGCGGCCCAAGGCGCGCACGGCCGCCGCTGCCGCGCTGCCGACGGAGTGGACGCCGAGCACGATCCAGCGCGCGCCTCATCCCATTCGTGAGATCGCCCAGCGGACGGGCGAGCTACGGACGGGGCAGTTCATTCTGGTGAGCCAGATGGAAGGCCCCGCGTTCGCGTACGGGCTCTGGTGGCCTTGGGGGGACGACATCACGACCTCCATCCGCATCGGGCTCGATGGGGTGGACGTAAGCAGCGACGCCTTTCAGCGCTTCCGTGACGTCTTCGGGGTCGAGCTCTAGTCCAGCGCGTCCCGGCACAGCACGGTCTGAGTGACCGGGTGCCGAGCTTCAGGCGCGAGCCGCGGCACGCCCGATGCTTCGACGAGGCTGAAGAGGTGACTCGATGCGAATCCTCTCCTGCGTTCCCCTTGGCGCGAACGTGCTCCCCGGACATCAAGTGTTCACGTGCGGGCCCCGCGAGATCGCAGACCACGTACAAGAAGCCGACGTGGTCGTGCCTGGGGTCAACGGTATCGTCGACCGCGCGGTTCTCGAACGAGGGGGCTTTGGCCTCGTTCTTCAAGCGGGCGTTGGGATCGACACGGTCGACGTCGAAGCCGCCACGGAGCGCGGCGTCTGGGTTGCGCACGTGCCCGGCGCGAACGCCCCATCCGTCGCCGAGCACGCGGTCTTCCTGGCGCTGGCCGTATCGCGACGCCTGCACGAAGCAGAGGCGGCCCTCGCCGCGCGGAAGGTCGGCCAGCCTGTCGGCGCCGGACTGCAGGGCAAGACCGCATGCATCATCGGTTTGGGACACGTCGGCTCCGAGCTCGCCCGGCGCCTTCAGGTCTTCGACATGACCCTCGTGGGAGTCAACCCGAAGCACGTCCAGATCGACGGTGTGCCCCTGAAGGCGCTCCACACTCCCGACCAGCTGTCCGTAGCGGTCGCCGACGCGGACTACGTCTTCCTCTGCGCGGCGGGCGAGTCCGACACTCCGCTCATCGACCGCCAGATCCTCTCGACGATGAAGCGGGGGGCCTTCTTCGTGAACATCGCTCGTGGAAAGCTCGTGGACTCGTCCGCGCTCCTCGACGCGCTGCAAAGCCGGCAACTCGCCGGCGCCGGCCTCGACGTCTTCGCCGACGAACCAGTCGATCCGGCAGCGCCGCTCCTCAAGCAGCTGAACGTCGTCGCCACTCCGCACATCGCTGGCGACACGGACGTGAGCTTCGCCGCGATCCACGCGGCGCTGCGGCGTGATCTCGAGGCGTACACCCGGCACGAGCGGTTCCCCGGACTCGTCAACGACCCTGCGCGCCCGCGCTTCCCCCTGAGCAGGGGCCACGTCAGGTCAGTATGACTGCAGGCGGGTCTGGATGATCTGCCCGAGATCGTTGGGGGTGCCGGTTCTCGTCAGCAAGATCGAGGGGTAGTCGCAGTAGTCTGCGCCGTCGTCGGTGCCGCCGCCGTTGTAGACCCACCAGGCCCACGAGCTCCACGACGTGTTGTTCATGTCGGCGTAGTCGAGCACTTGCGTCACGTAGTCGAGCTCGCAGTTCACGTCGTCGCTCTGGTTGGAGAACGGACCGAACTCCGTGAGCATGACGGGGTCGGTGGCCGTCAAGAAGCCCCAGTACGACGGCCAGTCGCTCATGTCGTGGACCGTGTTGTGATGGTAGACGTGCGACACGTACACGATGTTGTAGCCGTCGACGCGGTTCGTGGGCACGCCGGAGAGGTCGTACGCCCATAGATCGCCGCCGATGAGCACGAGGTTGTCGGCCCCCTGGGCGCGGACAGTGTTGTAAAGGGTTTGCATTCCGACGGTCGTGAACGACTGCTCGCAGGTGCCTGCGTCGCCGCTCGTTGAGCCGCCGCCGCCGAGCCACACGTTCCACGAGATGTCGTGCGGCTCGTTGTAGAGCTCGAACATCACGTGCCCGTTGCCCTTGTACTTCGCCGCCGCCTGTTGCCAGAAAGTGACGGAGTTCGCGTCGGCCATGCACTGCTGGCCCGGCAACGTCCCGAGCGTCGAGTTGCTCGCCGCGGCGATGTCTCCGCGGTCCGACCAGTGCAAGTCGAGGATGACGTCGAGGCCCGCGGCGCGCGCGCTGGTCACCTGCTGGTCGATCACGCCCGCATAGCCGGGGCTGTAGATCGGCGAGGTAGAGAGCCAGAAGTCCTGGTTTATCGGGATGCGGACGACGTTCGCGTCCCAGCCATCGGCCATCAGTGAGTAGTCGCCGGCGTCGATGTATTGCCCTTCGGGATTCCACTCGAACGACGTCCGGTCGACACCGTGAAAGAGGTGGGCATGGCCCGCTTCGTCGTAGATGGAGTTGCCCTCGACGTAATAGCCGCCGGGCGCGATGGGATGGCTACCCGAATCGGTGCTCACCGTCGTCGGACCGCTGTCCTTGGAGCCACCGCTCGAACCGTCGGTCGACTGGCCGGAAGTGGACCCAGAGTCGGTAACAGAACCTGACCCCGGCGGTGTGCCGCCCGCCTCCTCGGCCACTTGGCCCCCGTCCTCTCCGCCGCCGCTGCTGGAGGGCGGCGCCGCAGCGCCGTCCGAACCGGAGGAGCTCGAAACCGAGGGCGAAGAGGAGCACGCCGCGGAGAGGATCGAGAACGTCAGGATGGCCGCGGGGGCAACGTGCTTTCGCATGGTTTCGAGAAGCTAGGAGGCCCGGGCCCCGCGGCGTGGCTCAACAAAGCCCCCGGGAAGGCGCCTCGCAGCGCGTCACGACGAGCCGTGGGAATAGGGCGAGCCGTATCGGGGAGGGGGCGGCACATACCTGCCGTGAAGCTCTCCTCCGGCGCGCGTACGCACGTGCTCGTCCTCGCACTGTTCTCGGGAGCGGCCACGACGGCGGCCTTCGGCGGCTGCGCGTCCGAGCGGTCCACCGACGGTCCTGTCGGCCCCCCCGGAAGCACTGGGTCGTTCATGGTCAACGAGGACGCCGGAAGCGGGACAGCTCCGGTCTTCACCGGCGACTGCGCCTCCAACCTGCAGAGCATCGCCATCGCGCCGACCTCGGCCAGCGCAACCATCACGTACCCGCAGCAGCCTTCGGCCGTGACGTTCACGGCGACTGGAACATTCGCCGGTGGGCAGACGATGGACGTCACCGGGTGTGTCGCGTGGAACACCAACATCCCTGGCCTCGGCAACATCTCCGACGACGGCACCCTGACCCCCGGCGGTGCCGGTCAGTACACGGTGACGGCGAGCAGCGGATCGGCGTCGGCGAGCGCGACGCTGACCGTCAAGCTTACCGGCAGCGTCACCGAGGGCAACGTCGACACGACGCTCCTCGACGGGACGGCGACCGGCACCGCGCCGACCATCGCTTATCCCCTCGACGGGTCGCTCTTTCCGTATCACTTCGGCGACCTCGAGTTCCAGGTCGTCCCGAGCGGCGGCGGCGCGTCGATCGCGCGCGTGAACTTCACGGGCGACGCCATCGACTTCAACGTTTACGCGCCGTGCACGGCGATCCCCAACGCCGCGATCGGCGGAGCGTGCTCGATCGCCCTCCCCGCCGATCTCGAGGCGGACCTCGCCGGCGCCAGCGCGGCGACCGACCTCACCGAGACGGTGCGCGTCGCCTCGTCCGATGGATCGAACCTCGCCGAGAGCGCGGCCATTGACGCGCGCTGGTCGTCCACGCCCCTCTCGGGGACGATCTACTACTGGAGCACGCCGCCGCAGACGATGAGCGGCGCGAGCGAGATCATCCGCATGAACCTCTCGGACGCGGGGACGCCGCCCGAGGTGTACTTCACCAACCTCGACTCGGCTTCTTACGCGTCCTCCCTCAACGGCGGCTGGGCGTGCGTTGGCTGCCACGCCATATCCCGCGACGGCACGAAGCTAGGGATCACGATCGCCGGCTCGTCCATCAACGCAAATGGCGACGGCTACGGCTCCCTCTTCGCGCTGCTCGACGTCGCGACCAAGACGCCCACGGCCACGCGGATCACCGAGCCCGGAGGCCAGCAGCTCCTCAACGACGGGTTCGCGACGCTCACGACGTTCTCACCCGACGGCGCCGACATGGTCCAAGAGCTCCAGGGCGCCCTCTACACGCGCACGGCCGACGCCACCCTCGCGTCGCAAGGACCCCTCTTCCCGTCGATCACGGAGAGCCTCACGCAGCCCGCGTGGTCTCCCAAGGGCGATCGCATCGCCTTCACGAGCTGGGTCCCGACGCTGAGCATCCCCCACTCGTACGACTCGAAGGACCTCAACGGCAACGAGACGCCGAACGCCCAGATCTGGACCGCGCCCGCGAGCGGGACGAACTTCGGCACCCCGACGCTGCTCGTTCCACGCGTGACCAACGCGACCGAATACTACCCGGCCATTTCGGACGACAGCGCGCTCGTGGTGTTCAACGAGTCCTCTTGCTCCGGACCCGCGTCGCCGTCGGCCGATGGCTACGGCCTCAGCCCGTGCGACTCCTACGACGACCCTTCGGCGCGTCTACGGCTCGTGGCCGCCGGCGGCGGAACGCCGGTGGAGCTCGACAACGCGAGCGGCCGCACGAGCGCGTGGCCCAACGCCGCGACCTGGACCAACTCGTGGCCGCGCTTCGCTCCGAGCCACAGCACCTTCCAGGGCAAGACGCTCTACTGGGTCGCGTTCTCGTCCCGTCGCGCGTACGGGGCGACGCTACCAGGGTCCGCGAACGGGTCGACGCCGCCGCAGCTGTGGTTCGCGGGGATCACCGTGGACCCGAGCGGAAAGCTCAGCGGCGACCCGAGCTACGCGCCCGTGTGGCTCCCGCTCCAGAACAGCGCGACGCCGGAGGTCCTCGCGGACGGCGGCACCGCGCAGACGCTCGGCACGACGGGCGCCCCGACGGGCAATCATATCCCGCAGTGGGTCGTCCAGTACGTGGCCTACGTCCCACCACTGACCCAGGCCCAATGACGCCCTCGCGTCGACGGCGCGCCGGGCTCGTCGCGACGGCCGTCGCCGCGGCCGCGAGCGCCGCCGCGTCGTGCTCGAGCCGGGCTCCTGGCGTTGCCGAGGACACCCCACCCGAGGTGCTCTGGTCCAGTGACGCGGGCGGAGCCCAAAGCGCCGGCGGCGACGCGGGCTCCGAAGCGGCGCCGGTCGACCTGGGAGGCGGCTCCACCAACGCGCCCGCGCCGGACGCCGGTTACGCGCTCTTCGACAACTTCGATGACGTCGCCGTCGGCGGACCGCCAAACCCCGCCGTCTGGAGCGTGGTCGAGCCGGACTGCAGTGGCACCGGGACGCTCGCGGTCGACGACTCCCAGGCGCACTCCGGCCATCAATCCGTCCGCGTCGACGGCGGGAGCGGCTACTGCGACCACGTGTTCTTCTCCAACGCGAGCGCCATCTCCGGGCTCGGCAGCCAGGTGTATGCGCGCTTCTTCGTGCGCTTGGGCGCGGCCCTCGGCCAAGGCCACGTGACCTTCCTGGCGATGACGGACCAGAACGATCCGGACGACCAACAGAACGCCGTGCGCATGGGCGGTCAGGACATGGTGCTCATCTACAACCGCCAGTCCGACGACGCGACCCTGCCCACGTTGAGCCCGACCGGCGTGGCCGACACCGTCGCCATCGTCACGGCGACGTGGACGTGCATCGAGTTTCACATCGACCAGACGGCGGGCACGATCGATACGTGGGTGAACGGGACGGAGGTCCCGGGCCTCGTCGAGAACGGTACGCCCGTGGCCGACATCAGCACGCAGTGGCTCTCGCAGGCCTGGCGGCCCAAGCTGGTCGACTTCGCGCTGGGATGGGAGAGCTACGCCGGGCAAGCGATGACGCTGTGGTTCGACGACGTCGCGCTCGCCGGCTTCCGCATCGGCTGCGGCACCTGACGCGCGCAAGCGTGAGCCTTTCTGAGCCTCGCCCCGTCTCTCGCGACACTAAGTGTGGTGAACCTTGGATTATTGGGATTCACAAAAAGATCAGAAAGATCAGGAAGGATGAAGGTTCTCCTCCTTCCTGATCTTTCCGATCTTTTTGTTCCAGATCTCCGTCGTTTCACAGACTCGCGATGGCTGGCGGCGGCGCTGGCGGCGCTGGCGGCCCTCGCGGCCGCGGGCTGCGCCGGGCCGAGAGAACAGGCTCTCGTGGACTTCGACGCGGGCGTCGCCGGCGGGGGCACGAGCCTCGCGCCGGCCATCGAGGCGCCCAGCGCGATCGGCGTCTCGCTCTTCTCGGCGTCGTGCACGCCGGGCGCGCCGTCCGTCGCTTGGTCGCCGGTGCGCCGCATCTCGCGCGTCGAGTACAACGACATGGTCCGCGATCTGCTCGCCGACACGACCCAGCCCGCCAACGGCTTCCCGCCCGAGAGTCCCATGACGAACGGGGTGAACTTCGAGGCGAATACGTACCAGGGCGTCAGTAGCCTCATCGTGCAGGACTACGAGCAGGCGGCCGAGACGCTGGCGGACACCGCCGTGTCCAACCCCAGCACGGTCTCCTCCATCGTCCCGTGCCAGACGCAGGACTCGGCGTGCGCGCAGCAGTTCATCGAGACGTGGGGCAACCGGGCCTTCCGCGGCCAGCTCGACGCCGCGGAAGAAGCGAGCTTGATGCAGCTCTACACGGCCGCGCAGGCCCAGTTCGATTTCCCCACGGGCATCCAAGCGATCATCACCGCCGTGCTCGAGTCGCCGCGGTTCCTTTATGTCCTGGAGTTCGGGGAGCCCTCCGAGGGCGCGGGCGTCGTGCCCCTCGCGCCCTACGAGATCGCGGCGCGCCTGGCCTTGTTCCTGTGGCGGTCGGTCCCCGATGCCACGCTGATGACGGCCGCTCGGAGCGGTCAGCTCGGCACGGTCGCCGAGGTGCAGGCGCAGGCGACGCGGATGCTGGCGGACCCGAGGGCCGAGGACGCACTGAACGACTTCACGACGCAGTGGATGCAGCTTCAATCGACGCCTTCGCTCGGCAAAGACACGCAGTTTGCGTTCTGGAACGGCGACTCCAAGCTCGGCTCCGAGATGGTCGACGAGACGCTGATCGACGTCTCGCAGGACGTGCTCGACGGAGGCTCGCTCACCTCCCTTTTGACTTCCCCGTCCTCGTACATCAATAGCGATCTGGCGAGCTTCTACGGCAACGGCGCCGGCAACAGCGCGATCGCGATGGGCGCGGGGCCGAGCGTCATGGTCAACGACCCTGCCGTCGGGGCGACGCAGTACACGAAGACGACCCTCCCTCACCGGACGGGCATCCTGACCAACGCGGGCGTCCTCGCCACCCAGTCGCACACGACGCTGCCGTCTTCGGTCCTGCGCGGGAAGCTCGTTCGCGAGCAGATCCTCTGCGACACGATCCCTCCGCCGCCGCCCGGGATCCCGGCGCCCGCGACCTCCGTCGCCGACGGCGGGACGACGCGGTCGGTGCTGGAGGCGCACTTCAACAAGCAGCCCTGCGTCAGCTGCCACCAGTACATGGATCCGATCGGCCTGGGCTTCGGGTTCTTCGACGCGACGGGCGCCTATCAGCCGGACGACGCCAACGGGTTCCAGACCGCGCCGCCCGGGGGCTTCCCCGCGGTCGACGCGACGGGGCAGGTCAACGCGATGAGCCCGGGCGAGTTCTCTACGACGTTCGACGGGGCGACGGATCTGGCGACCCAGCTCGCGGGGGCGCAGCAGACCAAGCAATGCTTCGCGCTGCAGGCGTTTCGCTACGCGCTCAGCCGCGTCGAGAGCGCCGACGACTCATGCTCGGCGCAGACCGTCTTCGAGGCGTTCGCATCGAGCGGCCTGACGATCGAGAAGCTCCTCGTCGCGATCACGGGCAGCGACGCCTTCCGGTACCGGTCGCTCGAGACGCCGGGAAGCGAGTGCCAATGAATCGACGTAACCTCGAACGACGGCGTTTCCTCAAGCTCGTCGGAGCGACGGCGCTGACATACCCCTTCCTGCGCGGGGTGCCGAGCTACGCAGGCGACGCGGGTGCCGGCGGCGCCGACCCGGTGTACCTCGTGCTGCTCTTCACGTCGTGCGGCACCATCCGCTACCGATGGGGCGCGCAGGGGGCGGCGCCGACGACGACCACTGCCACGGTCACCTCGCCGCTCGTGTTCCGCGAGACGCTCTCGGCGTTCACCAAGGCGGGGCCGATGCAGGTCGACCTCACCGACAAGGTGACGGTGCTCGATGGTCTGCAAGTGAAGGCCGCCGGGAGCGGATCGCATGAAGCGGGCATGGCCGCGCTGTGGACGGGCCTCACGTCGAGCGGCAATCCCGCGACGGGCCCCAGCATCGACACGGTGATCAGCGCGGGCCTCAACGCGCCGACGCCATATCCCAACATCCCGCTGATGGTTCAGAGCTCCGCGGACTACCAGGTGCGCAGCGTCGACACGCGGATGCTCTACGACGCGATGGGCAATTTCGTCGACCCGTACACCGACCCCGCGGCCGCCGTCGCAACGCTCTTCCCGACAGCAAGCGCCCCGACGACGTCCTCCGGGCCCGACAAGAAGACGTTCTTGCGGCAGAAGGTCGCGGCGCAGCTCAATCAGGATCTCGTGGCCCTGCAGGCGCGCCTCTGCACCGAGGACCGGCAGCAGCTTCAGAACCTGCAAGCCGTGTGGAACCAGGTCGAGACGCAGACACAGAACGCGGCGCTCGCAGCGGCGTCGTGCACCGCGCCGAGCGTGCCGCCGGACCCCGACGGGGGCACGTCCGATCCGTTCCCCATCTTTGCGCAGTCGATGCCCAACATCCTGGCGATGGCGCTCGCGTGCGACCTGACGCGCGTGGCGAGCCTGCAGTATTCGCACGCGCTCAGCCCCGTCACGCACACGTGGCTCGGATCCTCGCAGACCTCGACGCACCACATCTACTCGCACCAGGGGCCCACCTGGCTTGGCCCGCTCGGCTCCGATCCCTACAACGAGCCGGCGTCGACGACGTCGCAGTACCCGCAACAGCTCATCGACATCGAGTCGTGGTACGCGCAGCAGGTGGCCGGCGTCGCCTACACACTGAGCCAGTTCAAGACGGCGTCGGGCAAGAACCTGCTCGATCAAACAGTGATCTGCTGGGGCAGCGAGCTCGACATGGGCGCGGCGCACAATCATGACAACACGCCCTTCGTCCTCATCGGCGGCGGCGGGGCGGGCATCAAGACGAACCAGCTCGTTCGCTTCCTCGTCAACTATGGGCCAAACGAGCCGAACAACGTGGCCGGCACGCGCTTCCACAACGACCTTCTCACCACGCTCGCGCAGGTGATGGGCGTGAGCTTGCCGGGAGGGACGTTCGGCACGAGCAGCTATTGCACGGGGCCGATCCGGGAGATCCTGGCGTAGGCACGGCCCTCAGGGTCCGTTCGCCCTCGGCAAGGCGAAAACTTAGTGACGGGTTCCCCATTGACGGGACCTGCCCAAGGTGCGCGAAGTGGGCCCAGGTAAGGTTTCGTATGCGAGAAGCGAAGCCCGCCGACGTCTCGAAGCTCCGCGTTCCCACGAGGACCCCACCCATGAATCGATCGACCTTCGCCTCTTCTTGCGCGCTTCTCTCCATGGTGATGATGGGCCTCGTCGCCTGCTCGACGACGACGCCCCAGTCGCAGAGTCAGAGCCTCGCCGAGACGGTGGCGGATTCGGGCACGGCGGATTCGGGGACCACGGATTCGGGCACGACGGACGCGGGGACCGCGTGCGAGGCCGGCCAGATCCAGTGCAGCGGCGACACGCCCCAGACGTGCGGGGACAACGGCCTGTGGGTGAGCGGTACGGCCTGCGGGGGGAGCGAGCCCGACTGCGTGAACGGCACTTGCAGCCAGTGCGTCCCGGGCAAGATGCGGTGTACAGGCAAAGTCCCCGACGGCGGCGAGGTCGGCGACGCCAGCGACGTCGGCGACGGCGTGAAGACGTGCGAGTCGACGGGGACGTGGGCCCCGCCGTGGGCGTGCGTCACGGGCCTCTGCGTCGAGGGCTCTTGCACCGGCACGACGGCGGACGACTCGAGCCCGAGCTGCGCGCCGGGCGGCCCGGGAATGACCACCTGCCCCGCCGGCACCGGCAGCGAGAGCTGCTGCACGAGCATCGACGTCGCGGGCGGAAAGTACTACCGGACGTATTCGTTCGGGGTCAACAACGGCGGCCTGACAGACGAGAAAGACCCGGCGACCATCAGCGGCTTCCGGCTCGACAAGTACCTGGTCACGGTGGGCCGCTTCCGCCAGTTCGCCAGCGCCGTGTTGCCTCCGGACGGCGGAGCGGGATGGTTGCCGGCGGAGCACTCAGGCATCCATACGCACCTCAATGGCGGCCGGGGGCTTGTCAGCGCGGGAGCGACGAGCAGCGATGGGGGAGTGGCCTACGAGGACGGTTGGTGGGAGGGCTGGAACACCACCGAGCACATCGACCCGACGACCACCGAGCTGCAGTGCGACCGGACCAGCGCCACGTGGACTGACACGCCGGGCAGCTACGAGAATCTTCCGATCAACTGCGTGACCTGGTACGAGGCGTACGCGTTCTGCATCTGGGACGGAGGCTTCCTGCCCAGCGACGCGGAGCTGGAGTACGCCGCCGCGGGGGGAAGCCTGCAGAACAGCTCCCCGTGGGGCTCCAATAGGGACATCACGGAAAACCAGTACGCGATCATCGGCAGCCTTTATCAGGGCAACCCCACGTTCCTCGCGCCCGTGGGCACCGCGTCGCTGGGAGCCGGGAGGTGGGGCCAGCTCGATCTGGCCGGAGAGGTCACCGAGTGGGACCTCGACTGGTTCGTCTTGCCATACTTCGACCCCTGCACGGATTGCAGCATTGTCTCCATGCCTACTTCGCAGACGTGCGGCGGCACCTGCGAGCGGGCGGTCCGGGGCGTGAGCTTCGGCGGCTTCGTGCCGGAGCCATTCACGATCGCTCGCTCCAACGTCTCCGCGCCGCACCGCTACGCCAACGACGGGTTTCGGTGCGCGAGGACCCCCTGAAGCAGCTCCAATCCATCCGGCCCCCTCCACCGCCGCATCCGCGTCCGCGCCTTACTCGGACAGCGCGGCGGCCACGCCAATCGTTGCTCCGATCAAGGCCCCCGAGACGCCGCTGGCCGTTGCCCCGACATCGCTCGCCGTGACGGCACGGAGAGGCGCTCCGGCGGCCGCCTCGACCACCAGACGCCACGGCCCGCCGAGGCGCCACCACGCAGCGATGCTCCCGTCGAACGCGGCGCCAAGCTGCGAGCCGCTGGCCGCCCGGGCGCCCGGCGACGCGACCGCAGAGAACTCCACGTCGAGAAGCTCGGCCCTCGCACCGACCGTCAACCCCCACGGTGCTTGCCTGGGCATGAGCGCCCACGTGACGCCCGCGCCGGCGAGAAGCTCGCGCCCTTGAACGGTACCGTGCGCGCTCGTCACGTCGGGGGCGGCGCGCACGCCGATTGCGCCCTCGACGGCGACCCGGCCCCCCACGGCGGCGCGGAGGTCGGCTCCGAGGTCCGTCTGCCCACCAGTCGCGCGATCCGCGGCGGCCAGGAGCGCCATCTCGCTCCACACCGGTGTGGAGCGGCCGGCGACATCGGCCGTCACCGGGATGCGCGCGAGCTGGTCGCGGTTCATCTCCTGCACCTCGGTAGGGACCGGCGAGAGCACTGGGGACGACGCGGGCGACGCTTGGGGGGCGAAGGCCGCCTCGATCCAGCTCGCGTGAAGCAGTTCCTGAGCGGCCAGGGCGATCGAGAGCGCGAGGGCGTCGCGTGGAACGCTCGCCAGGGGGACCTGGCGCGTCATGCGCTTGTCGGTCACGGCGTCGCTCACCTCCAGCGATAGGACCCTCGTCGCGGACAGGGAGAGGCCGACGTCTGCCAGCGCGGGCGGCCCCGAAGGCGCCGCCCCCGAAGGCGCTGCCTCGACCTGGCAAAGCTCGACATGATGAACGCGCAGGTCGGCCCCGAGCTGCTCGGCGACCTGCGCCTGCAGCGGCGGCACGAAGCCCTCGCCGGCAAAGGAGACGCGCAACCATGCACCAACCCCCACCGGGCAGGGCGCCCCGGCACCCCCCTCCGCCTCTGCGCCCCGCGGCACCAGGGTGACCGCGGCGAGCGCGACCAACCCCACCGCCGCCTCCCTCATCGATTGCCGCAGCCGAGCTCCACGGTCCGACGATACGTCCCATTCGGCCAGCGGGCCAGATACGAGGCGCGGGCGGCAGCGCACGCACCGACGTCGCCCATCCGCCCGAGCGCCTCGACCCGCCGTGCCTCCGCGTCCTCGCGGAACGGCGACGACGGACCAAGCGCCATGGCGTCGCGCAGGGCCTCCTCCGCCCCGGCCGCGTCGCCAAGCACGTCGAGGCGCAGACGCCCGAGCTCGAACGCCGAGAGGGCCGCCCGTGGATCCCGCGGGAATCCGCGACGAAGCCGATCGAAGGCGCGGGCCGCGTCGGCCGACCGACCCTCGGCGCGGGCGCGCTGGGCCTCGTCGAACAGATCGCGCGCGCTCTCGTCGTGACGAGCGGGAGCAGCGGTCACCGGCATCGGCGCCGGCGGTACCGGAACGACGACCGGGGCGGTGGATGCGACGGGCGCGGGGCTCGGCGGAGCAAGCCGCGCCGCAGACGTGCCGTCCGGGGCAGACCAGCGTTCGCCGGCCGCGAGCCGCGTACTCTCGCCCCCCGCCATCGCCGCGACCTCGACGACACCACGATCGACGCGCACGGAGACCTCGCCGGCATCGCGGCGCACCGAGAAGTGCGTCCCCACCACGCGCACTTCGTACGACCCCGCTTGCACGACGAACGTACGGCCGGCAAGGTGCGTGGCTTCGACCTCCAGCGACCCGCCCTCCAAGTCGATACGAACCGCCGTCGGTCGGTCGCTCGTCAGCCGTGCACGCGTCGCGGCCCCGAGTACGACGCGCGACCCGTCGGTGAGAGCCACGGACGTGGACGGCGAACCATCGGTCGACGAGCCCGATTCGATGACGGCTCCCTCGATGGCGCCCTCGGCGTGCGCCCGCCACACGTGCGACGCCGTCCCCGCCAGGGCCGCCGCGAGGCCAGCCGCCGCCGCCCAGGCCACCCACGTCGCCCGGGGAGAGCGCGCAGCCGGCGCCCGCGCGGCGATGGCCGCGTATTGCCGTGCGATGCGCGCCTCGGTCAGCGGCGGAACGACGTCTTTGAATTCGGCTCGGCTCATGGTCGCTCCCGATCCACCCAGCGCTCGACGGCCTGCTGCGCGGCCGCGATGCGTCGCTTCGTCGTCGCGAGCGAGACCCCCGTCGCCCGCGCGACCTCCTCGAGCTCCATCCCTTCGACTCGGCGCAGGAGGAACGCGATACGTAAATCCGCTGGCAGCCGCTCCACGCGCTCGTAGATGCCGCGAAGCTCCGCGGCGACCTCCGGTCCGCACACCCGCGAGGCGATCGCGTCGATGTCGATCGGTTCGCCGCGCCGGCGAAGCCCCAGCTTTTCCATCAGCACGCGGCGCCGGATGACTTTGCCCGCCGTGCGCACGACGATCGACCCGAGCCACGCCGCGAAGGCCTGGGGGTCGTCGAGGCTGTCGAGGCGACCGAAAGCGACCGCGAACGCGTCCTGGACGAGATCGTCCACGTCGGCGTCGCGTCCCATCAGACGGAACGCCATCCCGTTGGCCATCGGTGCATACCGCCGGAAGAGCGCCTCGTGCGCCCACGCCTCGCCCGCGCGGGCAGCGACGACAAGCGCGGTGTCGCTCGGGCCGGCGGTCCCCCGGCCGGGGTCGGATTTGCGCACGGGGATGGGCACTGCAAAGTCCAAGGTACCGCGAGGCCCCGTCGCTGGCTCACTCCCGTCTCAGCGACCCGTGGGGCTTGCCTCGTGGTACCTGAATCAGCGAGCGCGCTTGTCGACCACGAGCAGGAGAGAGTTTTTCCGATCTTTGCCGGCCGCGACGCTGATGGCGGCGAGCTTTGGATGCGGCACGGCCGACGTTCCGGTCCTTTCTCTGCTGGGCTCGGGGGGCGCCGATGCAAGCATGCTCGCGGCGCCGGATGCTGGGCTCCCCGGGCTTGTGACCCTCGCGCAGTACTGCGGAGGCAGCGGCCCTCCGCTCCTCGTCGACGCCCTCGCCGATGGCGGCCCCGTGGAGACCTGCCCCGAGCAGCTCGCACAGCGCGCCTTCCGGTATGCCCTCTGTACCTGCAACGACTACGTCAGCGACCACGCCCTTTACACGGACGCTTTCGACGGATCGCAAGGCGCTTACGACTCGAGTACCGCCTTTGCAGGAGGCTCGGTCGGCGTGAACGGGGATTTGCACCCGACGGGGCTGATGCAGGTCCGTGGCTCACTCTGGGCCAGCAATTCGACCGACATCACGACGTCGACGGTGGTCGTCTCCGGCGAGCTGCATGCCGAGGGCGAGATGCGCCCCAGCCCGACGCTCAATGTGGGGGCCGACGCGTGGATGGCCGGCGGCATCCAGACGACGGGCGACGTGACGATCGGCGGCGCGGTCCACATCCCGGCCGGCGCCCCCGACATGGTCGGCATGAGCAACTTCAGCGCGCCGCTGACTGCCGCCTTCCAGGTGGCGCCCGCCTGCGAGTGCGACCCGTCGGAGTTCGTCGACGTCGCCGGCGTCGTCGCCACCTACAAGGCCAACAACGACGACGCGGCCCTCGACATCGACCCGACCGCCCTCGCGAACGTCCAGTCCGCGGTGACGATGACGCTCCCGTGCGGACGCATCTACTTCACCACCATCGCGTCCAACCAAGCCCCCATCCAGCTGACGGCGGCCGGGCACGTCGCCGTCTTCGTGGGCGGCGACATCTCCACGTCCGACTTTGAAATCGAGGTCGAACCCGGCGACGAGCTCGATCTCTTCGTCGCCGGCAACGTCGATGTACGGGGGTCATTTCTCGTCGGCGACATGTCCAACCCGGCGCGTGCGCGAACGTACGTCGGCGGATCGACGGTCAACCTGCAAAGTGCGGCCACGCTGGCGGGCAATCTCTACGCCCCCCAGGCGACGCTGACCCTCGGCGGATCGGCGCCGACGACCCTGTACGGCTCGATCTTCGCATCGGCCCTCTCCGCCGGTGCCGATCTCACGATCCATTACGATGACGCGATCCTCACCCAGTCGTCGACTGCCTGCCCGGCGCCCCAGAGCTGCACGACGTGCAGCGACTGCGGCGGACAGGCCTGCAACAGCGGTACGTGCGGGCTGTGCTCCCCGGACAGCCCGCAGTCGCAGTGCTGCCCGCCGCTCGTGTGCAACGCTCAGGGTTCCTGCGTCGCCGACACCGACATCGTCGCCCCCTAAGGTTGCTCCAACTATGGCGTCGTCGGCGCGGGATGGCCGTCGCACTCTTCCCTCGCTGTCGATCGGCCTCACTGCCGCTCCTGATCGGCAGCAATCAGAGGCCGCCCGACGGGGACGGCAACTCCGAAACCCCGCGAAAGGGCCCGAATCGGGGCATGGCGTGACTCGTGCTCTAGGGAGCTTCGATGCCCTCCCCTCAGCCCAGCCTCCGCGCCAGTCACGAGCTGGGGAAGTATCGGCTCATCGCGGAGCTCGCGCGGGGAGGCATGGGCAATGTGTACCTGGGCGTGGCGCAGGGCCCGGGCGGATTTCACAAACTCGTTGCCGTAAAGGACCTGCGCCCGGAGTTTGCCGGCGACGAAGCGTACGTCGCGATGTTCCTCGAGGAGGCGCGCCTCGCCGCCCGCCTCGCACACCCGAACATCGTCCAGACGAACGAGGTGGGATCCGATGAGGGTCGCCACTTCATGGTCATGGAGTACCTCGAAGGGCGTTCGCTCTACCGCGTCGCAAAGAACGGCGCGCGGCTCGGCGGACTTCCCCTGGGTGCCAACCTGCGCATCATCGCCGAGGCGCTCCGCGGGCTGCACCACGCGCACGAGCTCCGTGGTTTCGACCGGGAGCCGCTCGGCATCGTGCACCGCGACGTCAGCCCGCTGAACATCCTGGTCACCTTCGACGGACAGGCCAAGGTGCTCGACTTCGGTGTGGCGAAATCCCTCGACTCGGCGTTCGAGACCCAGGCCGGAATCGTGAAGGGCCGAATCGCGTACATGGCGCCGGAGCAGGCGCGCGGCGGCCAGGTCGACCGCCGCGCCGACGTGTACGCCGCGGGCGTCATGATCTGGGAGGCCGCTGCGGGGCGACGGCTCTGGGCCGGCAAGCGGGACGTCGAGATCCTGACGAGCATGATCGGCGAGGGCCCTCCCCCGCTGCTCTCCGCGCTCCCCGGCACCGAGCCGGCGCTCGCAGCCCTTTGCCAGCGCGCGATGGCTCGCGACCCGGCCGCCCGCCACGCGACCGCCGCGGAGCTCCTGGAGGATCTCGAACGAATCATCGCCAAGCGCGACGACGCGATGTCGATGCGCGAGGTCGGCTCGCTCGTGAGCCTCATCTTCGAATCGGAGCGCCAGCGCATGCACGCCGTGATCGACGACGCGCTGACTCAGACGCGCGGATCGCCGCGGTCGGGGGTGATGGCGGCCCGTTCCGTGCGGCCTTCCGGCAGCGCCCCGGTGATCTCCGTGGAGACGCCGTCCAGCCTCGAGGACTTCGCGAGCATTCCATCGCTGGCCGTCGCGACGCCGTCCGCGGGCGCCGCGACGTTCGAGCCGACGTTCCGGTCGGCTTCCGCCATCCACATGCCCGCGGCGGCGGCGGCCGTCGAGCCACCACGCATGTCCGCACGCCGTCGCCTGGCTATCGTGGGTACCGCGGCGCTGCTGCCCTGCGCCGCGCTCATCCTGATTCGCGCCGCGTCCGCGCTCTCGCCTCAAGCCGCGGCGCCCACGTCTCACGCGGCAGCGGCCGCGCCGGCGACGGTCGACCGCCAGCCCGTGACGTCGCCGCCGGTGACGGTGCCCCCGCCCGGCACCCCGACCGCGGAGTCGCGCGCGTCCACGACGCCTTCGAACGCCGGCGCGACGCGCCCATCTCCTTCGCCTCGACCGGCGTCCCAGCCGGCCGCGCGTGCCGCCAAGGTCGCCGCAACCGAAGCCCCTCGCGCGACGGCCGCGGCCGAGACCGCGCCGACCGAGGCCACGCGCGCCACCGTCGATCCCGCCGGTGGCCGCGCGCCGCAGCGGCCCATCGTGACGAACAACCCGTACGGGTCCCCGTGAGGGTTGGCGCTGCCCGATTGCATCTCGTCGCCGCGCTTGCGGTGGGACTGGCCGCAGGAGCCGCCGGTGCTCAAGATCGCGTCCTCGATACCCGCGAGGCGGGCAAGCACTTCGACCATGGAGTCGCCCTGTACGGCGAGGCCGACTATCCCGGAGCGCTCGCCGAGTTCAAGCGCGCCTACACGCTGGCCCCCAACTCGGCGGTGCTCTTCAACATCGGCGAAGCGCAGTACCAGCTCCAAGACTACGCGGGCGCGCTCGCCTCGTTCTCGCGCTACCTCGTCGAGGCGCCCCCGGGCGCGAGTCACCGCGCCGATGTCGAGAGCGACGTCGAGGTGCTCCGTTCGCGGGTCGGTCACCTGACGATCGTCACGGTACCGCCCGGCGCCGACGTCTCGGTCGACGAGCAGTCGATGGGCAAGACGCCGCTCGACGATCGCGTCCTCGTCAGCGTCGGGCACCGCAAAGTGACCGCGGCCCTCGCAGGCGGACCGGCGACCACGCGTTACGTCGACGTGGCCGCCGACGACGATCTGTCGTTGACGCTGCAGGTGCAGCCGGCGCCCGTCGTGTCCGCGCCTCTCGCAGCGCCGCCCGCCGCCATCGCGCCGCCGCCGGCCGAGGCGCACTCCGGGGTCTCGCTGCGCGCGGTGGGATGGATCGCGACAGGCGTGCTCGCGGCGGGTGCGGTGAGCACGGCCGTCGCGGCATGGAGGGAGTCGCTCAACCTGCAGAGCGCCCGCGCCACGTTCCCGGTCTCCAGCTCGACGCTGCAGCAGGAGGCCGATCGCACCCGGACCTACTCGATCGTCGCGGACTCGCTCGGCGCGGCCGCCGCGGTCGTAGGGTCGGTCACGCTCGTCTCGCTGTTCGTCGGGCACGGTCGTTCCCGCCCGACCGAGACCGGCGTGAGCGTGCACATCGCGCCCGCGTCGATCCATCTCGCCGTCACCTTCTGAGACGAGACGCCATGCGCATTCTCGCCCCTCGACTGCCACGCCCTCGCCTCGCGACGTCGTGGCGAATCTTGCTCGGGGCACCGCTCTTCGCGGTGATCGCCATCCTGGCCTGCGACGCCTGCACGGCCCTGCTCGATCCGACCGCCACCCAATGCGCCACCGATTCGGACTGCGCACACTTCGGCGGACATCCCTATTGCCAAGGGGGCGTGTGCGTTGCCTCGGGGCTCGGCCCCGCGAATTGCTTCGCAGGGACGCCCGAGCAACCGACCGACTTTCTCAACCAGTGCAGCGACTCGCAGTGCCTGTCGTTCGACGACTGCTCGAGGCTCGGCGAGTGCAGCGATGCGTCCGACTTCGACGCGCCGCTGCTGTCCCCTCCTGCCTTGGAAGGCTCGGCCCCAGCGGTCGATTCGGGAGCCAGCGATGGCGCGGCGAGCCTGCCCCCGTGCGTCGACCCCTCGAGCGGGCGCCCACCGGCCGTGTACCTCACGGGCTCGAGCAACTTCCCCCCGCTGCTCTCGAAGCTCGCGCCGCTGATCGTCAACGCGGGGTACACGCCCGTCTACCAGGTCACCAACTCGTGCACCGGGGTCGCCTCCGTCCTCGGCCTCGACAACGTCATCAACGATCCAGCCCCGGGCTCGAGCGCGCAGCCCGCGGAGTACTTCCAGCAAGACGGGACCGCCGTCTCGTGCGCGCTCGGTCCGGCAGGCGCCCAGGTCGACGTCGGCGAGTCGGACATCTTCTCGTCGACGTGCGCCGGTTACGGACCGCCCGGCCCGGGCTTCGCGGAGTACCTCGGTCCGATCCAGGCCATGGTGTTCGTGGTGCCGGGCGCCTCGACCCAGCAGGCCATCAGCGCCGAGGCCGCGCGCGCGGTCTTCGGGATGGGGGGCGACGACGGCGGCGCCAAGCCATGGACGAACCCGGACCTCTACTTCGTGCGAAACCAGAACACCGGGACACAGCAGATGATCGGCAAGGCGATCAACGTGTCGCCCAAGGCGTTCTGGGGGATCGATCGGGGCAGCGCCGCCGCCGTCGACGCCGAGCTCCGCGTCATCGCGAACCCAACGGTCGCCAACCAGGCGATCGGGATCATCTCCGCCGACTACTACGACGCGGATCGTGCCAACCTGAACGCGCTGGCGTTCAAGGCGGAGGGGCAGGACTGCGCGTATCTGCCCGACTCGACGGCCTTCAAGAAAGACAAGCAGAACGTACGCGACGGCCACTACCCGGTCTGGGGGCCGATTCACTTCTTCGCCGCCGTGTCCGGCGGGATTCCGGTCTCTCCGGCCGCCCAGGCGTTCGTCTCGGTGGTGTCGGTGCCGAACCTGGCGCAGCAGCTGCTGGACGCGTTCATCGGCGCGAGCCTGGTGCCGACGTGCGCCATGTTGGTGCAGCGAAGCGCCGAGCTCGGCCCTCTGTCCGCGTACACGCCGCCCTTCGAGTGCGGTTGTTACTTCGAGGCCAGCATCAACGGCGCGCCCGCCGCGACCTGCGCCAAGTGCAACACGGCGAACGACTGCTCGGACCCCACCCACCCGGCATGCAACCTCGGCTACTGCGAGGTCCAATGAACGGCGACAACACGCCAAAAGGAGAGCCACACCATGCGATCGATCAACGGAATGGCGGAGCGATTTAGGGACCTTCTCGCGAGCGCGGAGGGAATCGAGCTTCCGGGGTGCTACGACACCCTCAGCGCCACGATTCTCGAGCGCGTGGGCTTCAAGGCCGTGTTTCTCAGCGGCTACGGCGTCGCGGCGAGCCTCCTCGGCAACCCTGACATAGGGCTGACGAGCCTCGTCGAGACGTCCCTAATGACCAAGAACGTGTCGAGCGCCCTGCGCATCCCGCTCGTCGTCGACGCCGACAACGGGTACGGCAACGAGGACAACGTCGTGCGCACGGTGAGCGAGCTCGAGCACGCGGGCGCCGCGGCGATGATCCTCGAAGACCAGGTGTTCCCGAAGCGATGCGGACACGCGGGCGGCAAGCAGGTTATCCCGCTGGACCAGTACATACGAAAGCTGGAGTGCGCGCTGAAGGCCCGACAGACGCCCATGTGCGTCGTTGCGCGCACCGACGCCGCGAGCATCGACGAGGGGATCCTACGAGCGAAGGCCTTTCACGCGGCCGGCGCCGACGTGCTGCTCATCGACGGCCTGCCCTCGCACGACGCGCTCGAGCGAGTGGGTTCGCAGGTGCCAGGGCACAAGGTGATCAACTTGATCCACGGCGGGAAGACGCCGCTCCTGCCTTCGCGGCTGCTGCACGACCTCGGCTTCAAGATCGTGCTCTATTCGACGCCGGCCCTCTACACGGCCGCCCACACGATGATGGCGGCGATGAAGCGGCTGCAGGAGACGCGCGAGCTCGAGTCGATCTCGCCCGTGTCGACGACGTTCCGGCAGTTCCAGCAGATGATGGAGACGCAGTACCTCGCGCGTCGCGGGAGCGAAGGCCTCCGCCGCACCGACGATGCGGCCGACGTCGCGCCCACGGCTCCGGGAGGATTCGGCGTCGAAGAGTCGACGCGCTCGCGCCTGCTTCGCGCCGTCCCGGCCGAGCCCGGCCAGGCTTAGAGCGGCGGTCTCTACGTGCGGGCGCGGGCGCGGGCGCACACGCGGGCGCAGGCGCAGTGCGCGTGCGATCCGCGGGCGTCAGGATCGTTGACGCGGCGGCGCGCTTGCTCAAGGTTTGCTGTCATCCTGAGCGAAGCGAAGGACCCCACGGAGAGCGCGGAAGGGCGTGGGGTCCCTCGCTGCGCTCGGGATGACAGCAAAGGTTTGACGTCATCACGACGGCGCTGCACTAGTCGACGTCCTGGTCGCGATTGCGAAGGCCGTGCTTCTGGATCAGCCGGTGCAGGTACATGCGGTCCATTCCGCCGTTGCGCGCGGCCCGGCTCACATTGCCCGCGGCGTCGTCGAGGAGCACGGTGACGTAGCCGCGCTCGAAGGCATCGACGGCGGCGTCTTTCGCGATCTTGAACGGGATTCGCACGTCGATGCCGGCCGGGGCCCCCACGAGGCGCTTGCCGGCCGGCTGCGGCTCCTGCAAAACGACGGTTCGCTCCACGTAATTTCGCAGCTCGCGTACGTTGCCGGGCCAATCGTGCTCGGCGAGCTCCGCGAGCACCTGCGGGGTAAACAGGTCTCCGCGCTCCGAACGGAGCGACCCGACGAAGCTGCGGACAAGCAGCGGCAGGTCGTCGATGCGTTCGCGCAACGACGGCACACGCACGTTCATCACGGCGAGGCGGAAATAGAGATCCTCGCGAAAACGGCCCCGATTGATCTCTCGCTCGAGGTCTCGATTGGTGGCGGCGATGACGCGCACGTTCACTTTGCGCGCGCGCGTCTCGCCGAGGCGACGAATTTCTCGGGCCTCCAGGGCACGGAGCAATTTGGGCTGAAGCCCGATCGGCAGCTCGCCGACTTCGTCCAAGAACAGAGTGCCGCCCTCGGCCGCCTCGAAGGCGCCGACGCGATCGCGGTCGGCCCCCGTGAAGGCCCCGCGCACGTGCCCGAACAACTCGCTCTCGACGAGGCTCGGCGAGATGGCGCCGCAGTCGACAATCACGAACGGCTGCTCCGCCCGCGGCCCGCGCTGCACGATCTCGGCGGCCACGAGCTCTTTGCCCGTCCCGCTCTCGCCGGCCAGAAGGACGTTGATGTCGCTCGCCGCGACCTTCTCGAGCACCGCGAAGAGCTTGCGCATCGCGACGCTGGCGCCGACGATCGACCCGAAGGCCCGCGTATTCGGCAGCGACACCTCGTCGGTTCCCTCGACGGGTCGCACGCAAAGGCGACAATCGCCGACGACGAGCACCCCTTCGGCGGCCAGCTCGGCGTGACGGATGCGCACCCCGTCGAGCATCGTGCCGTTGAGTGAGCCGTTGTCCTCGACGCGCCAGATCGAGCCGTCGCGAGTCAGCTTGCAATGAAAGCGCGAGACGGCCGGATCGCTTAGGACGAGATGGTTCGACGAGTGCGTTCCTATCCGGCAAACCTCCCCTTGGTGAACGTGGCTGCGAGCCTGCGCTGCCCCGTCGCGCAACACCTCGATGACGAGCTTGGGCACGAGGTCGATGACCCGGCGCGCCTTGCGTACCGACGAGTCACGCTTGGCCACCGTGGGGCTCTCGTCCCCACCGCCGCGCGGCGGAGAGGACGAAGGCGACGGGGACCGCGGCATGACGCATATGATGCCACGCTCGGGACTTGGGCTCTATAGACGGCAAGGACCGCCTTCGCCCGAGGGGCCCAACCATCGTCTGCACGGGCCAAGGGCCTTAAATGAGACAAGCATGTTGCAGTGGAGGCGGTTAGGAGTCGACCATGTGGTGGAGGGGCGCACTGGTCGTCTTCTGCGCGGGTTGTGGCGGGTCGAGCGGCGGGTCGCCCTTCGTGGGCGCAAGCGCCGACGCGATGGCGACCGGGGCAGCGAGCAACGGCGATGACGCCTCGGAGAGCCCCGTGGGGGCCGACGCCGCGACCGTTGTGGGCAGCGACAGCGGCGGGTTCGCTTTTGCCGATTCTTTCGCCGGCACCGCCGATTGCGTCGCCGGGGACTATGTCGGGACGTACCAGGGCACCAACGACAGCTCCAAGCTTGGCGGTCCCACCAATTTTCCTATCTCGGGCCCGATGGACTTCGACTTGATCCGCATGGACACGGCCACGGGAGAGAACGATCTCGTGACCAACGACGGCATGTTCGAAATGACGTGGGGAGGCACGACGACCGGAGACGCCGCCACGGGGCTCATCGTCGTTCAGGCGGCCGTCTCGGGCCAGCTCAACTGCAGCACAGACTCGTTCTCCGCGATGTCGACCAGCGCCACCTGGACGTTGATCGGCATCAACGCCGGGACCGCCAATCTCACGTTCAGCGGCACGTACGACGCGGCGTCGCAGACGATCTCCGGCATGTTCAACGTCACCGATTCTCTCTCCACGTCGATGGGCACGTGGAGCGTCACGCTGACGCCTGCAGGCGACCCCTGAGACCGGCTCGGCGAGGTATCCCATGGACCGGACGATTGCCGCAGCGGGCTTGATGGCATGCGCGGCCGCCGGTATCGCGGCGGGCTGTGGCTCGCGCGCCCAGGGGTTCACGTCGTCGACAGGGGGCGGCGAGGCGGACACCGACGCCGGTCCCTCCAGTCGTGCACCCGATGCCTCCGAGCCAGCCCCCGTCGACGACGCGGGTCAAAGCGGGTTCCACCAAACCGCGATCAACGACGCCGCCACCACGTGCGGCCTCGGGTCCGCGGGGAGCTTCGCCACCAATCAGGATCTGAACCTCTTCGGACAGATCGTCTACTACGAGGACGGGGGCGCCCTGCCACCGGGCCATTACGAAGCCAAGTACCTCGGCGGTTGCATGAAGTACGACTTCCTCTTCAACTGGCAGGTGCAGGCGTCCTGGGCGGACGCGGGGGGCGGTGGCTTCTGGTTCGTCGGAGACACGTCGAACGACCGCATCGTGATGGCCCCGGGCGTGACGATGTCATTCGCCGACTTCGACGCGTGCGTGGCCGCGAACCTCACCGCCCCGCCCGAGGACTTCGAGTTCGACGGCGGCAAGCTCGGCGTCTGGCTCAACGACAATCCCTACTCCGACAACGTCGCGGGCGGCGACGGCGGCAATCCGAGCTGGCAGCTCACCCTGCTCGGATCGTGCCCTCCCGATATCGTGCCCCAATAAAGCATCGTGCCCAACAAGGGGACGACGGCCATCACGGCGGGAGGGAAGCGTCCGGCACCTCCGCGCTGCTCGCCCCCGCGGCCACCACCGGGGCCGGCGTTTCCGGCGTCGCGCTGCTCGAGCCCCGGCCGAGCTGACCGTTCGAGTTGGAGCCCCAGCACTCGACGGAACCGCCCTGGACCAACGCGCAGGCGTGCTCGGCGCCCACGACGACCGCGGTCGCGGTGGTGCCCAGACTGATGGCCAGCACGGGCGAGGACGACGGCGAAGAGGGGTTGCTGCCGAGCTGTCCTTGGTCGTTCGCCCCCCAGCACGCGACCTCCTTCTGCACGACGACGCATGTCTCGTTGCCGCCGGCCGCGACCTGGCTAGCCGTTCCCCCGAATGCCTCGACCGGAGAGGAAGACGAGCCGGTGACCGACGCGCCCCCGGTGCCGAGTTGGTCGAACGAGTTGTCGCCCCAGCATTCGAGCGATCCGCTTGCGAAGAGGGCGCACACGTGGTTCATCCCCGCGGTGATGCTCGAGATGGTTCCGGTGTCGATGAAGCCCGTGACCGCCACGGGCTCGTTCGAAGAGGGCCCGCCGTCGGCGTCGGGGCCGAGGATGCCGTACGTGTTGTCGCCCCAGCATTCGACGGAGGTGCCCGCGACCACGGCGCAGGCGAAGTCGGAGCCGGCGGCAATCGCCGTGGCGTTCGTGAGGTTCGAGACTGCGACCGGTTCCAGCGACTGCGACACGGCCGTCCCGTTGCCGAGCTGACCATACGTGTTGTCGCCCCAGCATTCGACCGTGCCGGAGACGAGCGCGCACGTGAAGGCGGCGCCGGCGGTGACCGCCGTCGCCTGGCCGCCGAGGCCACTGACGAGGACGGGGGTGTCGGAAGGCGTCTGAGAGCCGTTGCCGAGCTGGCCGCTGCCGTTCTGGCCCTCGCACAAGACCGACCCGCTCTCGAGCGCGCAGGCAAACCCCGCCGTGAGGTTGCCTCCGACGGCCCCGACCGAGACGCCGTCCAGACCGGGGACGTTTGTCGGCGTCGGCATCTGGACGCCGAGGACGACCCCCCAGCAGTCGACGGTGTCGTCTTGAATCACGGCGCACGTGGTGTCCACGCCCGCGGCGAGCGAAGTGACACCCGTCAGCACGCTCGTCGTGCCGGCGTCGGGGACGGTCGCGTCGGGAGCGCCGAAACCCGTGCCCGTGCCCGCATCGAGAGGGGGGGTGAATGTCTGAGCGTCCCCCTCGAACCCGCCGCCGCTGCTGCCGCTGCCGGAGCTCGAGCCCCCGCTGCTCGTCATCACGGCGGCGTCGGCCATACGCACGCCGCCGCCCGAGCTCGCGATCCCGCCGTCCTCGGCCACCCCACCGTCGTCACCATTGGCGACACCGCCGTCGCCCAGCTCCTGGACGAGCCCGCACACTGGCTGCGACTCGACCTTCGTCGGGCACGACGCGTTGTTCACCGCGTAAAGCTGAGCGGTGTTGGCCATCAGCATGCTGCATAGACCGGGCGCCAGCGTCACCGTGTTGCCGGACAGCACCCACCCCTCGACGGGGTCGCTCTCGATCGGGACGAAGCACAGGCCCTGCGCGTTGCACGCGCCAACGCCGTTGGAGGTGACGAGGGCGAAGTTGAGATTCGCGGATGAGCCGGTGCCGCTCGGTCCCGTCGAGCTGTTGCCGCTCGATCCCGTCGAGCTGTTGCCGCTCGATCCCGTCGAGCTGCCGCCGCTCGATCCCGAGGTGGTGGTGTCGGACCCGGATCCCGATCCGCCTCCGGACGCCGCGCCGGCGTCGAACGTCGCATTGTCACTTCCGGGAGAGCTCGAGGACGCGCCGGCATCGATCGCCGCGCTGAGCGTCACGATGAGGGATTGGGCGAAGCCGCCGTCGAGGATTGGAGCGGCGGCGGCGTCCATTGCGGCTACGGCGCCCGAGTCGCCGGCTCCCCCGAGTTGCTGTTGTAGCAGGGCGCACTGCTGCGACGACGCGACGCATTCGGCCAAATCTTTGGTTTCGAGGACGCAGCAGACCTCCGGTTGCGTACAGCTCGTCGCGCCGCAGGGGGTACCCGTCTGGCTCGTGCCACTGGAGCCGCTCGAGCTTCCACCCCCCGAAAGCTCCGAAGCATCGTTCGGAGCCGTCGATCCGTCCGTGGCCACGGCCGCACCGTCCGCCTTTTCGCCCCCGTCGGTGCTCTCCAATCCGCCGTTCGGGTTCGAATTCGATTCGCCCAAGTCGGCGGGCAGCGGGAACGTGCACGCGTTCATGGCGTTGGCGTTGAACGTGACGTTCGCGACGGGCGTCGCGCCTTCGAAGCACATTCCGGCGTTGAAGCAGTTCTCGTTGAGGGGGTTGTTGCCGCCGGTACCGAAAACGAGTGCGTCCGAATAATCCGGCAGCGTCGTCGAATCGACGAGCGCGTTCTGGCATATGCCGTTGATCATCGTGTTGCACGTCACGCCCGGCATGCCCCGCATCTCGCAGAGCTGACTCTTGTCGCACGTGGACGTGATGTACTGGTCTGGATCGAAGGTGCTAGTCCCCTCGGGAACGTCGATCCCGCCCCCGCCCGCGCCCCCGTCGCCGACGCCGACGTTCACCGCGTCGGCCGTCGACGGGTAGTAATTGCCGGGGATCATGCCCGTGGCGGATCCGAGGTCGATGAAGTCGAGCGGCACGCGCATCAGGGCCGTGCGCTGGTGGGGGACCGTCGTCTGCACGTCACGCAGCACCCGCGCCGTCTGCCCGTTGAACCCGATGACGCGGATCTGGATCTGCGTGCTCGGATCGTCCGGCTCGACGAGCGCCAGCGTGGACGGCAGAGAGACGCTGCCGTCGGGCGCGACGAGGCCGACGTAGTCGAACTTCACGACCTGCCCTTCGGTGATGAAGAGCGAGACGGTGCTGATGTCCTTCGGTGCTTGCATGTCGGTGCTGATGGCCAGGATCAGCGCGCCCTTGCCGGGCGCCGAACACGCCATCGACACGGCGATGCTGGCGGTGGCAGGCAGCCCGAGCCAGCGTCCGAACAGTCGTTTCCCCGAGATCTTCGCGAACACCCGATGACCCTCCTGTTAGAACTGGACGTGAGTGTTCGTGTAGACGATGCCCGGGCTGAGAGTGCCCGGCGGCCCGTCGTACTTGCTCGTCGGCTTGAAGAGGAAATACCCGCCGGTGCCGAGGCCCCCCGCGACGACGACGCCGCCCGCGATCCACACCCACGCCGGCAAGCCCTTGCTCGGCTCCGGGTTGAGCGCAACCTCGATGTTGCGGGACTGGCCATCCTGGACGAGCACCTCGGACTGATACGGGAGCATGCCCTGCGCGGTGACGCGCAGCGTGTGCCCCCCGCTCTTCAACGTGCCGGACCAAGATCCGGCGCCGACGGGCTGGCCGTCGAGGAGGATCGCGTCCTTGGGGCCCGCGTGAACGTTGACCGTCCCTTCGTGCACGATCGGCCGGATCGTCAGGTCGACCGACACGACGGCGCCGCCGTTGACCGTCAAGTCCTGCGTCGCATCCTCGAACTCGGCCTTGTGGACACGGACCTTGTGGATGCCGATATCGACGAGCTGAGGATCGATGGGGGTGGGCCCGACGAGCTGATCGTCGATGTACACCTCGGCGCCCGGCTCGTTGACCGTCACGCGGACAGTCGACGTGAGCGGCTCGAGGACACGGACGGTCTGCTCGGCGTCGAGCCGGTCCTGCTCCGAGATCGCGCCGGCGCCCTCCTTGAGATACTGCCGCACCAGCCCGACCGCGCGGGCGTAGTGGTGCAGCTTGCTCTCGCACGTCGCGACGTTCCAGAGCAGGCGCACGTCCTTCGATGCCTCGAACGCGGCATTGAACTTGAGCAGCGCCGCGGCGAAGTCCCCGACCCCGAACAGCAGCTTGCCCGACTCGTACGAGTCCTTGGCTGCTCCTGTCAGGGCCTCACCGAGGGGCGCCGGGGCAGCCGGAGACGCGGGCGCCGGCGTGACCGACGTCGGCGCAGGAGGCGGCGCCGGAGGAGGGAGCGGGGCGGCCGGTGGCGGCGGCGGCGGGGGCAATGCCGCGGGCGCGTGGCCCGCAGTCTGCGCGTGGGCTTGGGCGGTCACGAGGAGCGCCGCAAAAGACGCGAGGCGGAGAAGGTTGGATCGGTTCGGTCTCATCGGATGTGCATGTCGAGGAAGTTTGTCGGGGCAGTTGGCGCGGGAGCGGGAGGCGGCGGAGACGGAGGCGCATTGACTGGCGGAGCGGCGGCGGCCGTCGCCGATGGGTGCGCCGCAACGGAGGCGGAGGCGCTCGCCGCGGCGGCGGCACCGTGACGCCCTTGCGCGTGCATGCCGGCGGGCACCGGTGCCCCAACGGGTACCGGCGACACGGCCTGTGAGGGCAGTACCGGCGCGACGGCAGGGGAAGGAGCAGGATCGGGCGACGCGAGCGTGACGGCCGGCAACGGGGTCTCCGGTGCGTGCGCCGCAGGTGTCTCCGCGACGGCGGGCTTGCCGATCGACGACGACGGCCGCAAGGCGACCACGGCGCCAAGGCCCGCCGCGACGACCGCCACCCCGAGGCCCGCCCAGAGCCCCAAGCGCGACCGAGGCGGCTCGAGCTGCCCTGACGAGACGGTGAGATTGTGCGCCGTCGAAGGGCGGACCCCCGGCTGTCCGCCCGCCGAAGTCCGCCCGCCGCCCTGCGTGACGGCGATGGCGGGCATCTGGGGGGCCGGCATCGTGTCGCCCGCCGGCAAGGCTGGGAGACCAAGAACGTTCGAGATCGCGGCGACGCTCTGGCGATCTTCATGCGCGGCAAAGGGCATCAGCGCGTGCGCCAGATCCGCCACGTTGGCGAACCGCTCCTCGACCTTCGAGCGCAGGCAGCGAGCGATGACCTGGTCGAGACCGGGCGGCAGGTCGGGGCGCCGCACGCTCGCCAGCTGCGGGTTGTTTTGGAGCACCTGCGCGATGATCTCGGGCCCCGTCTCGCCCATGAACGGTGGTTCGCCGACGAGAAGCTCGTGCAGGATGACTCCGAGCGCCCAGATGTCCGACCGCTCGTCGACGTTCTTGGACGAGAGGAGCTGCTCGGGTGACATGTAAAACGGCGTCCCCATCACGCTCGACGTCTTGGTCAGGGCGCTCGCTCCCGGCTCGATGACCTTCGAGATCCCGAAGTCGAGCACCTTGACGATCGGCCGCCGGCCCGGCTGCTGCGCCAGAAAGAGGTTCTGCGGCTTGAGATCACGGTGAACGATGCGAAGGGCGTGCGCCTGCACGAGCGCTTCGCACGTCTCGAGCATGTACCGAACGGCGTCGGGCACGGGCAAAGGGCCGTACTGCTGGAGCTGCCCTGCCAGGTCGTGGCCCTGGAGGTACTCCATGACCATGAAGGGCGTGCCGTCCTCGAAGCGCCCGACGTCGATGACGCGTGCGACGTGCTCGCCCTGGATCTTGGCCGCCGCGCGCGCCTCGCGCGTGAAGCGCTCGACGATCTCGGGCATCGTGCGCGTGTGCGCGAGCAAGCACTTGATCGCGACGCGCTGATCGAGGTCGAGGTGACGTGCGGCAACGACGACCCCCATGCCCCCCGCCCCGAGGACCTTCTCGATCCGATACTTGCCCGCGAGGATTTCGCCTTCGCGCATCCCCGCCGGCGCATCCGATGCCTGATCCAATCACGCCTCCCAAGCGCCCGCGGTACGCGCCGCCAGCACACCCAAAACCGGACTTCCCATCTTACCAAGTACCGCACTCTCTAGCGGAGTCAACGGCCTCCCTCATCCAGGAATAATCAAGTGAGGCTTTTCCTCTCAACGACTCCATGACTGCTCTTTCAATTGGCTGAAATGGCCGGCGCGCGGGCGCGGGCGTGCTCGCAAGCCCCACGTATCCGACCTTTCCAGTGCGCGTACGCGCTTCCCACACGCGCCGACGGCACAGCTTGCACAAGGAGGCGGCGCGTTTATCCAAGCTCTTGGCCAAGGTTTCGTTGGCCCTTCTTGCGCCCGAGAAGGTATCTTTTGAACGATGGCCGCGAGTGTTGCGTCCATCTCTAAGGGGGCAACGGAGTGCCATATGGCTCGTGAGGTGACGAACGTCCTTGACGCGTACGAGCTCCACGCCGGGCGAAGGCTCGCGCGCGCGCTCGGATAGGTCCCGGGAAGCGATCATGAATCGAGCGGGTCGACTCGTCCTCGTTGTGGCGCCGTGCGCGCTGGCAGCGTGCCAGCTCGTCGCCGGCATCCAGGACCGAGTGCTGGTCTCCGGGGACGGCTCGTCTCTCGGTGCGAAGCCCGCGCTCGACGCGACGACCGGCGACTCGGACGATCGCGGCGACAGCCCATCCGCGTCCGACGACGGACCTTTGCTCGTGGATCCGTCGCCCGACGGTGCATCGTTCATGGACGCCTCTACCGGTGCGTCGGCCGATGTGTCGCCGCCGAGCGACGCCTCATCCGGCCCCGTCGACGCTCCGGTGGATGGCTCCGGCTCGGGCCTCGACTCTTCTTCGGTCGTCGACGCGTCGTCCGGAGATGCGTTCGCTGGGACTCCATGTTCAAGCCAAACGAGCTACATCTTCTGCGACGACTTCGACTCCATCACGCAGGCGTCGACAGGCTGGACGTGGACGAATTTCGGTGTCGACGCCGGATCGGTCGCCTTGGGACACAATGCGCCGGCGACGCCCCCGAACTGCCTCGCCGTCGTGGTCCCCCCCATCTTGGGCTCCAACTCGATGGGCGAGGGGCTGGGCACCGTCGGGCAGTTCACGCTGGCGTTCGATCTTCGAATCGACACGAATTCGCTCGACGATATTCCCTACGCGATCGTGGCGCAGGTCGTCGTCGACCAGGGGGACGCGGGGGCGGCGTCGTTCAACTACAGCCTCGGGACCGGGGCAAGTCGGGCCGTTCAGCTCTACACTGCGGCAGGCACACAGACGTTCATCTCGCTGCCGGTCCCGCCCCTGCACCAGTGGATGCACGTCACGCTGGCCTACAGCACGGCGGCGGGCTTCTCGACGACGCAGGACGGCGTGTCGATGGCCATCGACAGCAACTTCTCGATCGTGCCCGGCACGGCCACCCTCATCGTCGCCGAGGTCTACGCCACTCCCGGGTCGCCCGCCCAGACGGGTACCCTTTCGTACTCGATGGATGACATCGTCATCCAGGGGAGCGCTCAATGAAGAGCGATCCGTGCCGCGACTACCGCGTCGTCGGTCGCTACGCGCTCTACAACGAGATCGCCGCGGGTGGGATGGCGACGATCCACGTCGGTCGCCTCCTCGGTCCGGTCGGCTTCGCACGCACCGTGGCGATCAAGCGGATGCACCCGCAGTTCGCAAAAGATCCCGAGTACGTCTCGATGTTCCTCGACGAGGCACGGCTCGCCGCGCGCATCCGCCACCCAAACGTCATTGGCACGCTCGATGTCGTCGCCCTGTCGGGCGAACTGTTTCTCGTCATGGACTACGTCCACGGCGAGACGTTCGGACGGCTGATGCGGACCTGCCGCGAAAAGAATGTCCCGATCCCGCGCTCGGTGGTGTCGGCGATCATGGTGGGTGTCCTCGACGGGCTTCACGCGGCACACGAAGCGAAGAGCGATCGGGGTGAGCCCCTTGGGATCGTGCACCGAGACGTATCGCCGCAGAACATCATGGTCGGCGCCGATGGCGTCCCTCGCGTGCTCGACTTCGGAATCGCGAAGGCGACCGACCGCAGTCGTTCGACCCAGGACGGTCAGTTCAAGGGCAAGCTCCGCTACGTTCCCCCCGAGCAGTTTCACGGCATCGTCACGCGCACGTCGGACGTGTACGCCGCGGCGGTCGTCTTGTGGGAGGCATTCACCGGTCGCCGGCTCTTCGAAGCGAAGTCCGACGCCGAGACGCTCGCGATGGTGCTCGCACCCAAGGTGGTGCCGCCGACCCGCTACGTGCCGTCCCTCCCCAAGGAGGTCGAGCGCGTCGTCATGCGCGGCCTGAGCGTCGCACCCGAGGGCCGCTACCAGACCGCGAGGGAGATGGCTCGCGCCCTGAGCAACGCCCTGCCGATGGCCAATGCGCACGACGTCGCCGAGTGGCTGCAGAGCGTGGCCGGCGACGCGATGGCAGAACGCGCGGATCAGGTGGCGAGCATCGAGCGGTCCACGCCCAACCCCGGCGACGTATTCCGGGATACGCGCTCGGTGAACCCTCCGCCGCGGGCTTCTTCACCGCCGGCCTCCGAGCGCTCGCCGCCCCCCGTCGCGACGCCCTCGACGCCTTCACTCTACGCAGGGACGGACCCAGGCGGCGAACCCACGAAGGGGCCGCCAAGGCGCCGCCGCATGAACGGTCGGTTCGTGGCCATCGCCGCGGGCGGCGTTGCGCTCGTGCTGGTCCCATTCGCCCTGCTCGCGCCGCGGCAACGTCGCGAACCGGCCGCGGAGCGCGCCGCGCACCCCGCTATGTCCGACAACCGCGCCCCGGATCTCGCTGCGGCCCCTCCAGCCGTCTCCGTCGCGCCGCCCAGCGTCGCGTCGGAGCCGCCCGCCGCCACGGCGAGCGCGGTGCCCACCGTTCCGACTGCGTCGGCGTCCGCCGCCGTCGCGCCGCGGAGACCTGCCTCAGGGGTCGCCCAGCCCGTGCGCCATCCATCCTCCGCCCCGGCGCCCGTCGGGCACCGAGACGACCTCGACCACGTCCTCGACAGCCGCAAGTGACCCGATGAAGCCGCGATCCTCCGCCACGACGAAGACCGTCTCCGTTCTGATCGCCTGCTTCACGATCGCGGCGCCGCGGTCGAGCGCGGCCGCCCCCAACGACAAGGCCGGCGCGCAAGCGGAGGCCCTCTTCGTCGAGGCCAAGAAGCGGATGGCCGCCGGCGACTACGCGAGCGCCTGTCCGAAGCTCGCGGAGAGCCAGCGGCTCGACCCGGGGAGCGGGACCCTCGCGGCGCTCGCCACCTGCGACGAGCACGAAGGCCGCACCGCGACGGCGTGGTCCGAGTTCAAAGACCTCATCGCGGCTGCACAGGCCGCGAGTCGGCCGGACCGCGAAGAGTTCGCGAAGCGGCACGTCGCGCAACTGGAGCCGCTCCTCTCGCACATGACGATCACCGTTTCGGCCGGCGCCCGAGGCATCCCGAGCCTGGTCGTTCAGAGGGATGGCATCCCCGTGGGGGCTCCGAGCTGGGGCCTGTCGTTCCCCGTCGATCCGGGCGATCACGTCGTCGAGGCGAGTGCGCCGGGATACAAGGCGTGGTCGGTCCACGTCGCCGTCGGGACGCCCGCGGCGGTGCAGGCGGTGGATGTCCCTGCGCTCGAGGTCGTCCCGGTCGCCGTCGCTGCGCCCGCCGTGGCCCCTGCGCCCGTCGCTGCCGTGGCGCGGCCCACCGGAGGGTCGCAACGCACGATCGCGTTCGTCGTCGGCGGCGTGGGCGTCGCGGCGCTCGGCGCGGGCAGCTATTTCGGAGTTCAGGCGATCTCCAACACCCAGCAGGTCAAGAGCTCGTGCCCCGCCGTGCAATGCTCGAACGCCTCCACCGTCGCCCTCGATGGAACGGCCAAGACCGACGCCGTGGTCGCCGACATCCTGATGGGCACGGGAGTCGGGGCGCTGATCGCGGGGGCCATCTTGTACCTCACGGATCACCCCCAGGGCGCAGGGACCTCCGGGTTCCGGCTCTCCCCTCTCCTCGGCTCGACGACGGGCGTCGCCGCGAAAGGATCGTTCTGACGCGCGCGGGATAGCGATGGCTTCGGGGGGGCGAGTGGCGCCCGCGCCTGTGCTACTCCGGATGCCCGACACATGGCACATCCCCAGCGCGGCTCCGGCCCTTCGAACAAGATGGATCTCGCCGCGATCGCACGGCGCAGCATGATCGAGCAGGGCCTCCAGCCCGAGTTCTCCGAGGCGGCTGCGCGCGAGCTCGAGGCGCTCACGCAAGCGCCTAGTTCGGCGGAGCCCTCGGTCCGCGACATGCGTGCGCGGCTCTGGGCGTCGATCGACAACGACGACTCCCTCGACCTCGATCAGCTCTCGGTCGCCGAGCCACTCGCCGGCCACGCGACCAAGATCTTCGTCGCCGTGGCCGACGTGGACGCGATCGTAAAAAAAGGGGACGCCATCGACGATCACGCTCGCACCAACACGACCTCCGTCTACACGGCCGCGCACATCTACCCGATGCTCCCGGAAAAGCTCTCGACGGACCTCTCGTCGCTCCGGCAGGACGTCGATCGACTTGCCCTCGTGATGGAGATGGTGGTGACCGACGACGGCACCGTCACCCAATCGGACGTCTACCGCGCGACCGTTCGTAACCGCGCCAAGCTCGCCTACAACGGCGTCGCCGCATGGCTCGACGGCGCCGCCGAGGCGCCTGGTCGCGTGCGCGACGTACCCGGACTCGACGAACAACTCCGGATGCAGGACGCCGTCGCCCAGCGCCTCCGAAGAAAGAGGTTCGAGCGGGGCGCGCTGTCGCTCGAGACGCAGGAAGCCCGCGCGGTGTTCGAGAACGGGGCGCTGTCGGATCTCGTCGCCGACGAGCGAAACCGCGCCAAGGATCTCATCGAGGATCTGATGATCGCGGCCAACGGCGCGACGGCGAGGTTCCTCGATGAGCACGCGTTTCCTTCGCTGCGTCGGGTCCTGCGGTCGCCAGAGCGCTGGTCCAAGATCATCGAGCTCGCCGCGTCCTTCGGGGAGCGACTGCCGCCGGACCCGTCGAACGCCGCCCTCGAGGCATTCCTGCTGAAACGCCGGGAGGCCGCCCCCGGGCGCTTCGCCGACTTGTCCCTGTCGGTCGTGAAGCTGCTCGGTCGCGGCGAGTACGTCCTCGACGTCCCGGGCGGGCAGGTGCCAGGCCACTTCGGCCTCGCGCTTCGCGACTACACGCATTCGACGGCGCCGAACCGGCGCTTCCCCGACTTGCTGACCCACCGGCTCCTCAAGGCGGCGATGTCCGGCCGTCCCCCGCCCTACACCGCGGAGGAGCTGAACCAGCTCGCGACCCATTGCACCGAGCAGGAGGACGCCGCGGCGAAGGTCGAGCGACGCGTGCGCAAGTCCGCGGCGGCCTTCCTGTTGAGCCCCCGCGTCGGGCAGCGGTTCGATGCGATCGTGACGGGCGCCTCGCCCAAGGGCACCTACGTCCGGATCGATCGGCCCAATGCCGAGGGGCGGCTGGTGCGCGGCACGCAGGGTCTCGACGTCGGTGACCGGGTTCGGGTGGAGCTCGTCCACACCGATTTCGACAAGGGCTTCGTCGACTTCGCTCGAGCGTGAAATCCACGGCCGGCGTGGGCCATGCTAGTCAATCGCCGGCGCTTCGGGGATGCAACTCCATCACGGACTTCCGACGTACGCCTCTTCGTCATTCGCGCGCCGGTCGGCCTGGCTTCTCGCCCCGACCATCGCGTCGCTGATCGCGATCGCCCCGCTCGCCGTTCGAGCCGCGGGCGCGGCGCGGCGCAACGCCGTGGCGCAACTCGCCGTGGTGGCCGTGCTTCTCGTCGTCTCGGGCATTGCCCTGCGCGCGCTGCGGCTGTCGAGACCGATGGTACTCGCCGCGCTCGCGGCCATCGCCGTCCGCTTCGCCTACCTATACGTCACGCCTTACTCGGAGCGTACGCACGACGCCGGCCAGCACGTCGACTACATCGACTACATCCTCTCGAGGCATGCGATCCCGCCGCCAAGCGCTGGCTGGGCATTTTATCACCCGCCGCTTTACTACCTGCTCTCGGCGGCGCTCTGGCGCGTCATGGCCCTGGGAGCCGCCCCCAGGCCCAGCCAGTTCGTGGCTCTTCAGATCGAGTCCATCGTCTTCCAGCTTGGATTTCTTGCCTTCGCGCTCCTTGCGGCGCAGCGATGGCTCGACCGGCTGCCCGACGCTCGGCTCGGCGCGAGACCGGCCGTCCGCACGCGCCTCGGCCCCCTCTTTGCGGCCCTGATTTGCCTCTGGCCCTCGGGGATCATCCACGCAGTCCGCGTTGGCAACGACGACCTCTTCTACCTCTTCTTTGGCGCTGCGCTCTACTTTGTCACGCGCTGGTGGCAAGACGACCGCGCCCGCGATTTTCACCTCGCGGCCGCGAGCGCGGCGCTCGCCATGTTGGCCAAGTCGAACGGCGCGATCGTCTTTGCCGTCCTCGGCTGCCTCTTCGTCGCCCGGATCCTTCTCGACGACAAGCGATCCCTGCGCGTCTATCTCCGGCTGGCGTGGCCGGGGCTCCTCATGCTCTGCGTGTCGGCCGGCTCGACGCTGCTCCGGGCGGTGCTCGACGCCAAGACGCGCCAAGGCAATCTGCTGGTCGGAAACGCCGGCAGCCTGCCCCACAACCTCGACGTGGGCAACGGCGCCGCCAACTATCTCTGGTTCGACGTGAAGATGTTCGTCACGCAGCCCTACACGAACTCGTTCACCGACGACGCCGGGCGCCAGTATTTCTGGAACTTCGCCCTGAAGACGGGCCTCTTCGGCGATTTTCAATTCAATGATCCGTGGCCGAGTAACCTCGCCGTCGTCATGTCCGTGTCGTTCCTGGCCGTCCTCGCGTGCACCGTCCTCGGTGTGCTGCGCCAGAGCCGCGCCGACTGGATGGCCGAGCTCCCGCTGACGCTGACGATCGGGATCGCGATGCCAGCTTTGGCGGCCCTGCGCATGTCGATTCCGATGGCCTGCAGTAACGACTTTCGCTACGTCTGGCCGATCTTGATGCCCTCGATCTACCTCTACGTCCGCGGCGTCGCGCGGCTGCGCGAGGCAGGGCGGTTGGGGCTCGCCTGGTCCGCGGAGGCGGCGGGGTGGTCGCTCGCGGGGATGTCGCTCGTGTTCATCTCGCTCGTCGCCGCGCATGGATAACGGGCCGCGCGTCATCGTCATCGGCGCAGGACCGGCGGGGCTGACGGCGGCTTATGCCCTGTCGAAGGCCGGCGCCAAGGTGACCGTCCTGGAGAGCGACCCTATCTACGTCGGCGGGATCGCACGCACCGCCAGCTACAAGGGCTTTCACTTCGACATCGGCGGGCACCGCTTCTTCTCGAAGTCTCAGGAGGTCGAGGACCTCTGGACCGAGCTGCTCCCCAACGACATGCTGGAGCGGCCGAGGAGCTCGCGCATCCTCTACGGCGGCAAGTTCTACAGCTATCCCTTGCAGGCCATCGAGGCCCTGCTCAATCTGGGTATCGTCGAGTCGGGCCTCTGCGTCCTCTCCTACGCGAAGGCGCGCGCGTTCCCGGTCAAGGACGCGCGCAGCCTCGAGGACTGGGTCTCCAACCAGTTCGGCGAGCGCCTCTTTCGCATCTTCTTCAAGACGTACAACGAGAAGGTGTGGGGAATGAGCTGCAAGGAGATCTCCGCGGACTGGGCCGCCCAGCGGATCAAGGGGCTGTCGCTGTCATCGGCGATCATCAACGCGCTGCCGCTCAAGAGAAAGCCTCGCGAGCGCGGCAAAGTCATCAAGACCCTGATCGACTCGTTCCGCTACCCTCGCCTCGGTCCCGGCATGATGTGGCAGGCGTGCGCCGATCGCATACGGGAGATGGGCAACGAGGTCCTGCTCGGCCGCAAGGTCACCGGCTGCGCGTACGACGCGGCGCGCGGGACCTGGACGGTCACCCACGTCGGCGCGGACGGGGCGGCGAGCACGTCGAGCGGCGAGCACGTGGTTTCGTCGGCGCCCATCCGCGAGCTCGTCCAAGGGCTGAAGCCCACGCCCACCAGCGCCACCCGCGTGGCCGCCGCGTCCCTTCGTTACCGAGACTTTCTGACGGTCGTCCTCATCCTGCGCGACAAGGGCGCCTTCAACGACAACTGGATCTACATCCACGACCCGAGCGTCATGGTCGGCCGGATCCAGAACTTCAAGACGTGGTCGCCCGAGATGGTGCCCGACCCGGCCATGGCTTGCTACGGGCTCGAGTACTTCTGCTTCGAGGGGGACGGTCTCTGGTCGTCCGATGACGCGGATCTCATCGAACGAGGCAAGCGCGAGATTTCCCAGATTGGCCTGGCCAACCGCGCGGACATCGTCGACGGCTGTGTGGTGCGGCAGCCCAAGGCCTACCCCGTGTACGACGACGCCTACGCGCGGCACGTCGACACCGTGCGCCACGAGATCGAGGCGCGCTATCCGGGTCTGCACCTCGTCGGCAGAAACGGCATGCACAAGTACAATAACCAGGACCACGCGATGATGACGGCGATGCTCTGCGCGAAGAACATCCTCGCCGGGCAGACTCTCTACAACGTGTGGAACGTCAACCAGGACGCCGAGTACCACGAGGCCAGCGAACGTGGCTCCGGCGCCTCGGTGTCAGGCCTTCGCGACGTCCCGAAGCGAGTGAGCGCGGGCTAAGAACGCATGCCATAACCGCGCGATCCCTTCGCGGTCTCGCGCGGTTCTGGCACGCGTTCTTTCCTATTGGTCGAGGCTCTCGCGAGACTCGGCGTCGCCGATCTGCTCGCCGGCGTCGGGCAGCGTGAAGCACCGGGAGCTGCACGCTCCCGCGCTGCAGCAAACCGAGGCGTCCGAGACGAACGGGCAATCGCAAACGAAGTTGCCCTTGCCGGCGGGCGAGTCTGCGATGTCCGACATGTACTGCGCGAGCGACGCCGTGCCGATCGCCGCCGCCCCCGGGCAGAGCACTTCGCACGGGTAGCAAGCATTGCCCACGCCGATGGCGACGCAGTCCGAGTCGACGCGGCACGATTGGTCGTAGCTCGAGGCGGCGATCGGCTTGCCGCCCTCCGCCGCGCAGGCGGCTCCCACACCATCGAGGCAGCAGGCTCCCCCGACGGCTCCGCAGGATTGCGGTCCCAGGGTGGAGCACGCGCTCGCTCCGCATTGACCGCCGGCAGCCACGCACGCGGAAGGCGCCGCCGCGGCATCGCCGACGACGTTGCTCGCTACCTGGGTACACGCGACGAAGACGCCGCAGAGCATCGACGCCCCAGCGAGAGCAAGCCGCGACGTGTGAGCGCGACGTCTCGTGCGCGCGAGAATCTCCATCTGGCGATCCTAGCCACCGATGATCAGGGCCACCAGCCACCGGCAAAGCGTGTCCCGCTCCACGCTCCGGTCCACGCCGATTGCTCGGCCGGGTTCGCGCCCGCAGTCACGATGTCGTCCGCGGGCGCGTCGTCGCTCCAGTCGGTCCACAAGAAGAATCCAGGAGTCTGCGAGTTCATCCAAGCGATGGAAGCCGCCGTCCACGTTCCGTCGTCCAGGCCCGGGCCGCTCCCCTCGCCCTTGCTGCTCGGATCCCCGGCGGCGTACTCGGACAGGGCGATCTTCACGCCCTTGCTCGCCGCGTACGTGGTCATCCAATCAAGGTCGATGGTCGCGCCGCTTTGCGCCATCGCCCACGTCGATTGCTTGCCCCCGTTATTGTATTGGGAAATGTTGGCTTGATAAAAGTCCATCGAGATGACGTCGACGCCCCCGGGATTCGACGACGCGTCGTAGGCGCCCGGCCAGTAGGGCGTCGGGTCGGGCTGCCCCCACGCGACGCACCACTGGATGAGAGCGTGCGGGTTGTACTTCCGGATCGCTTGCGCGGCGTGTTTGAACACAGCGACGTAGTTGGCATACGTCGCGTTCGTCCCGACGCCGTTCGACCACTTGTACCAGTTTCCGTTGAACTCCCACCCGACGCGCGCAGAGAGTAGCGTGTTGGGCCACGCGGCCAGCGCTTGCGACATGGCCTCGTAGGTTGCGTCGTACGCGCCGGAGGCGGCCATGGCCATGTCGTCGAGGTCGTTGGCCTCACCGAAGATGCTGAGCAGCGGGAACGAGACCTCGAGCAGCGGAGGCGGGCTGCCCGGTGCGTTCTCGTACGCGCTTCCGGACCCGATGTAGCTCGTCGTCGTGATGGTGGTCCCTGCGACATCGAGAGGTCGTCCGACCCAGCCCTGGACGGTCGCGGGGCCGCTCGGTTCTCCGTTCGTCTTGATGCCCACCATGTACGGCAGGCCCCCCGCCGC
>Ga0302325_10002441_pt1 | contig 45150 bp, 47 predicted proteins | sample Palsa_T0_2_FD_201948 | JGI IMG/M metagenome (GOLD analysis project Ga0302325, IMG submission 201948) | Peat permafrost microbial communities from Stordalen Mire near Abisko, Sweden - Palsa_T0_2 | ecosystem: Environmental > Terrestrial > Soil > Palsa > Peat permafrost | place: Sweden: Abisko... | reverse complement strand
CCCGCTATCACGAGCGCGATTACGACGCCCGCGACGGTGACGTGAATGTCGGCGACCGGAGCGGTCACGAGGTGCGCCTCACGCGCCAGATGAGCGAGAGGCGGTGCGCGCCGAGCGCGATGAGCGCCGCGCCGAGCACGATGCCGGGCAGGATTGCAGCGCCCGCGCGAATCGCTTCGAGCATGCGCGCGAGGATGACGATACCGCAGAGCACCATCGCCGCGGCGAGCGCGCCGCGCAGGATCATCATGGCGGAGCCGCGCTCGCGTTGCGGCGCGCCTCGCTCGCCTTGAGGTTTGCGACGTATTCGTCCATGAGCTCGAGCTCGCCCGAACGGCGCAGGATGTCGATCTGCTCCTTCTTCCAGTTCCGCGGCTGCGAGCGGAAGAGCGGCAACCCCCGATGGCGCCGGTAGATCAGATAGAGCACGATGCCCACGAGCAGCCAGCTCGGGCCGAAGATTCGTCCGAGCGGATGGGTGCGCAGCGTGAAGAGCAAAATCGAAAAGATTCCGATGAATCCGATCACCGCGACGATCGGAAACTCGGCGCGCTCCCCGCGCCACATCACGGGCAGGTTGAGCGGAATCTTGAACTTCCGCGGACTCAAAGGATCGCTCAAACGCAAGCCGATGAGGCCGAGAAAGACGAACGAATAGCTCGTCGCGGCGCCGAAGGCGTAGAGATCGGCGAGGAAATCCAACCCGCTCTCTCCACGGAAGAAGCGGGCGTAGAGCGCGTCGGCCGCCGGAAAGAGACTCGGCGCGGCCGCGAAGATCAGTTCGACGAGCGCGATGGTCGAGAAGAAGACGATCGAGATGACCGGCGTACGGAAGGTTGCGTGCACGCGCTGGAAGATCGACGGTAGGAGCTTGCTGGTGCTCATCGCGTAGGCGATGCGCGAGCTGCCGAAGACGCCCGAGTTCGACGAGATCAACAGCAGCACGGCGCCGAGCACCGGCACGTAGAGCGCGGCGAACGCGCCGTAGTACGGAACCTGCGCCGCGAGCAGCGCCACGGCTTTGCCTTGATTGTCGGCGTTGTTGGGGAAGATCTGCCAGAACTGCATCGGGTGCCCGTGCGGCCCGACGATCGGATGCCACGGGTGCAGGCCGAGCGCGAGATTCGAGTACGCCAAGGCGAAAATCAGGATCGTGAGAATCAGCGCGACCGACGTGCGCGGAATGACCGAAGCGGGCCGCTGAGTCTCTTGCGCGGCTTGCGAGATCGATTCCAATCCGACGAACGAAACGATGGCGAGCGAAGTGCCGAGCATGAGCTGGTACGGCGAGGGCCAGTCGAACTGCATCGCGTGGATCAGCAACTGCGGTCGAAACGCGAAGAGAAAGCCGAGACAGAGAATCGCCGTCTCGCTCATCACGTCGAGCGCCGAGACGAAACCGTTGAAGGCCGTGCTTTCGCGCACGCCGATCACGTTGAGCAGGCAGAGCCCGAGCACGAGTCCGAGCACGACGATAAAGTGCAGCCACGGATGGACGGAGTTGACGAGCGCCGGGATGAGCTGGCTCGTGTAGTCGACCGAGCTCCACGCAAAGAGCGTGACGTCGATGGTGAAATCGAGCAAGACGGCCCAGCCCGCGATAAAGCCGAAGATATCGCCGATCCCGCGCATCACGAAGTATTGGCCGCCGCCCGCGACGGGATAGGTCGCGGCGAGCTCGGTGTAGGCCAAGCCGATGCAGACGTAGACGACGCCGGCGAAGAGGAAGGCTACGTTGGAGGCGCCCGCGGCCACCGCGAGCACGAGGCCGAGACCGACGAAAATATCGGCTCCGACGTCCGAATAGCCCCACGCGAACGATCCCCACGGCGTTACGCTGCGGCGCAGTTCGGGCTCTGCGGGTTTTGCGGGAGCGGCCACTAGAACGCGTTGCGGTGCAGGGTCAGCTGCGAACCGTCGAGCGTGACGACGTCGAAGCGAATCGTCGCCGCGGGTGCGACGATCTGGGCGTAATCGGCGGCGATGCGCCGCAGCGTCGCGCGCTTTCGAGCGTCGACGGCGCGAAGCGCGGACCCGAACGTACGGGAATCACGGCGTTTGACTTCGACGATCACCAACGTCGGCCCATCTAGGCACACCGCATCGATTTCGCCGCCGGGGAGGCGGACGTTGCGCGCCAGCACGCGATACCCGCAGGCGGTCAGAAAGCCGCTGGCTCGGTCTTCGCCGGCCCGGCCCTTCTCGGCGTTACTGGGCAACGGCGTCGAATGCGTCGGCGAATTCGAGGTCGAGCGCCAGCTGCGCGTCGCGCACGCGCGCCCAACCCGCGCGGTGATGGACGCTCGGGCCATGGGCCCGCAGCGCCTCCAAGTGGTGCGGCGTGGAGTAGCCTTTGTGCAGCGCGAAGCCGTAGCGCGCGTCCTCCTTGTCGAGCTCGACCATGAGCGCGTCGCGATGCACCTTCGCCAGAATGGACGCCGCTGCGACGAGCGCGCAGCGCGCATCGCCGTGAACGAGCGGCTCTTGAGGGCCGCGATACGAGCGGATGCGAACCGCGTCGGTGATGAGATACTGCGGCAGCGTAGCGAGCGCGGCGATCGCACGTTCCATCGCGAGGATGCTCGCCCAATAGATGTTGAGCCGGTCGATCTCCGCGACGCACGCGCTGCCGACCGCCCACGCGGCCACCTGCTGCCTGATCGTCTCGGCCAGCGTAACGCGCACGTGGGGACGCACCTGCTTCGAATCGTTCAATCCCTTGATCATCAGCGGCGCGTCGGCCACGACGCACGCCGCGACGACCGGACCCGCGAGCGGTCCGCGCCCGACTTCGTCGATTCCCCCGACGAACGTGAATCCTTGCGCGCGCGCGGCGTTCTCGAACTGATGCAGGCGATGCAACCGCCGCCGTTCGCGCTCGTAGGCGTTCTTTACTTTACGCTGCTTCGGAGTCATTCGGAGCCTCGAGCGAGATGCGGCCGAACGTGCCTTCGTTGAACGCGCGAATGTACGAATGTGCCGCATTGTGATAATCGATCGTGCCGCCGCGCTGCACGAATCCGCGCCGCGCCGCAAACGCGCCGAGATCCGGCACCTGCGTGCGCGGATGGCGCGCGAGCAGCCAGCGATGGAATGCGGCGGCGATTTCCTGCGGATCGTAGAGATCGCGCGGCACGGCGCCGCAGATCGCGAGCTTCCATTGTGCCTGCGCACCCTCGATCTTCGGCGGCAGCACGCCCGGCGTATCCATGACTTCGATGCCGGGCGCGAGACGAAACCACTGCGTTTGGCGAGTAACACCCGCGCGCGATTCGGTTTTCGCCGAGGCTCGCCCGAGCAGCGCGTTGACGATCGACGATTTGCCCGAGTTCGGAACGCCGACGATCATCGCTCGCGAGATGCCGGTGCGGCCGTTGCGCTTCGATGCGCCGGCGATCGCCGACACGACGCGCGCGACGCTGCGCCCGTGACGGGCGTCGACGGCAACGCTCTCGCCGGCGGCTCCGCTTAACGCGACCAGCCAACCCTTCGTCGTTGCCGCGTCGGCAAGATCGGCACGCGTGAAGGCGAGCACGCGCGTACGCCGCGCGGCCAGCTCGTCGAGCAGCGGATTACGCCCCGAGCGCGCGATGCGCGCGTCGACTACCTCGACCACGACGTCGATGGTCTGCAGCAGCTCGCGTATGCGGCGGGCCGCCTTGGCCATGTGTCCGGGGTACCAAGCAACCTGACGCTCCAACTCAGGCATGGGTGCCCACGCCGTCAGCGACACGGGTCATAATCCGCCGAGCATGCGCGGCGGCCAGATGCCCGCAACGGCGCGTCCGAGCAGCGCCCCGTCGCCCACCGCGCCGAAGGATCGCGAGTCCTCACTCTCCGCGCGGTTGTCGCCAAGCACGTAGACCGAGGCGTCGGGGACGACGACCTCCGCGAAAGTGCGACCGTCGGCGTGCAGCACGTACGGCTCGTCGAGCTTCGTGCCGTTGAGGATGACGGCGCCGCGATCGATCCGGATGTGGTCGCCCGGCACGCCGATCACGCGTTTGATGAAGATTGCGCGCGCGTCGCCTTCGTGGCGAAAGGCGACGATATCGCCTCGATGCGGCGCGCCGAGCCGATACGCGAAGGTGTTGATCATCACGTACTCGCCGGAGCGGATATGCGGCTCCATCGAGAGGCCCGATACCTGCGGGAGCCGGATGAAGAAGGCGGCGATGAGAGCCGCGAGCACCGCGAGCTGCAACGCCAGGTTCGCCACCGGTCGCCATCGCACGAAGCGGACCACACGTGCCGACTTCGCGTAGCGCGTTACAGAATCTTGGCTTGCGACGGCGGCCAGAAAATGAGGAACGCTCGGCCGGTGAAGCCGGCGGTGCCGCCGCTGCGCGGCCCGCTCGCGAATCGTCCCGTACCCTGCGCGAACCCCCACACGTGCGAATCTTCCGAATCGTTGCGGTTATCGCCGAGCATGATGTAACAATCGGGCGGGATGCGATCGGGCGCGCTCCAGTGGGATTTCGGCGGAATGTTGGCCTCGGTCGGGTCGAGCCGCTGCCACCCGGCACCGTAGCTCACGTACACGCCGTAGTCGCGAATCTCGAGATTATATGAGGGGCGCTCGGCAACGTACGGTTCGACGAGCGCTTTGCCGTTGATGTAGACGGTGCCGCCGGCAATCCGGAGGGTGTCGCCGGGGCGCCCGATGACGCGCTTGATGAAGTCGTCCGGCGTCGGCACCGGCGGCGGAAAGACCACGACGTCGCCTTCGTTGGGCCGGTGAAATCGGAACTCGAACTTGTCGACGAGCAGCACGTCGTGGATCTGCAGCGTCGGCAGCATCGATCCCGACGGAATATAGTACGTGCGGGCGACGAACGTGATGAGCACCCACGCCGCGATGCCGGCGATGATGAACGGGTCGAGAAACTCCCGCGCGATGGCCGTGCTGCGGCCGTTCGAGCCGGCGACGACGGGACGCAGCGAGAGGATCGCGCGCGCCACGGCGATGACGGCGACGATGCCCAGAAGCTCGTACGGCGTCACCTTCGCCTATCGCTCCAGCGCATGCAGCCGGTCGAGCGGCCAAAAGATCAGAAAGGCATGCCCGACGAAGCGCGATTGCGGCACGAAGCCCCAGACGTGCGAATCGTCGGAGTAGTTCCGGTTGTCGCCGAGTACGAAGTAAAAGCCGGCGGGGATCCGGTCCGGCGTCTGCCATCGGGCGCGCGGTGGGATGTTAGCGTCGTGCGGGTCGAGCGGGTAACCGTCGACGTAGATGCCGTACTGCCGGAGCGCAAGGTCGTACTTCGGCTGCTGATTTTCATACGGCTCGCGCACTGCGGCGCCGTTGCGGTAGACCGTCCCATTCGAGATCGCGATCGCGTCGCCGGGGAGTCCGATCACGCGCTTGATGAAGTCGTTTCCGCTCGAAGCGATCGGCGGTGCGAAGACGGCCACGTCGCCTTCTTGGGGCGCGTGCAGCCGGTAGGCGATCTCATCGACGAGCAGCACGTCGCCGACCTGCAGCGTCGGCACCATCGAGACCGACGGAATGTAGAACGTTCGTATGACGAAGGTGATGAGAAAGAGCACGGCCAGTCCCGCAACGATCAGCGCGTCCAAATATCCGCGCGCGAGTGCGGCCGGCCGACGGGGAAAGGCTTTAGCTGAGAGTGCAGCTCGCGCGATCGCCAAAATGCAGATGAGCCCTAGGAGCTGAAGCGGTGACGCGGGTCAGCTTCCTTTGACTTTCTTTTCCTTGATACGCGCGGCCTTACCGACTTTCTCGCTCAAGTAGTACAGGCGGCTGCGGGCGACCACGCCGCGCTTGCCGACTTCGATACGCTCGACCCGCGGGCTGTGCAAGAGGAACGTCTTTTCAACGCCGACGCCGTGCGCGATCCGGCGAACGGTGATCGACTCGCCGGCGCCTCCGCCTTTGCGAACGATAACGACGCCTTCAAACATTTGGGTGCGCTCTTTTCCACCCTCTTGGACCTTGGAATAAACCTTGACGGTGTCTCCGGCGCGGAATTGCGGGAGAGCGTCCTTGAGCTGCTCGCGGCTTATCACGTCGATTACATTCATAGTCCTGTCATCCTAGTCAAGAGTATCGTCATCCTGAGCGTAGCGTCCGCAGGACGCGAAGTCGAAGGGCGGCGCAAACGAAGAGCCGGGCGCGGAGCCCGGCAGAACCACCGTATCCTATCATGGGCCTTCCGGGGCCTGCAAGGCGGCATCGTCGAGCAGGTCCCGCCGCCGCTGCGCGGTTCGCCGCCGGGACTCCTCGCGCCGCCACTGCGCGATCTTCGCGTGATCGCCCGATAGAAGGACCGCCGGTACGTCGATTCCGCGAAACGTCGCCGGGCGGGTGTAGCTCGGGTAGTCGAGCAGCCCCGCACTGAAGGACTCGCTCTCAAGCGATTCCGCCCGCACGGCGCCGGCGAGCAGGCGAATCGTCGCGTCCATGAAGGCCAGCGCCGGAATCTCGCCGCCGGTCAGCACGAAATCGCCGACCGAGCACTCTTCGATGGGGTAGAGCCGGGCGAGCCGGTCGTCGATGCCCTCGTAGTGCCCGCAGACGATCACGAGCCGGTCGAGGCCGGCCCAGCGCTCGGCGACCTCGTGCGTGAAGCGCGCGCCGCTCGCCGCCGGTACCGCGATCGCGCGGCGTTCGCCGGCCGGCGCTTCGCGGATGATGCGGTCGAGCACGCGCGCGATCGGCTCGATTCGCAGCACCATCCCGGGACCGCCGCCAAAGGGCGCGTCGTCGGCGCGCTCGGCATCGGCAAGCTCGTCGAGCAAGTGATGGTACCGAACGGCCGCAACTTTGCTTTCGACGGCCCGCCCCACGATCGAGAGTCCGACGAACGGCGCGAAGAGCTCGGGGAAGAGCGTTACGACGTCAATCGTGAACATGGAGGCATCGTGTTTCGGGACGACGGTCGATTTGCTTGCGCGCTCGATGCTCTCGAGCGCGGCGATTTCGCGGGCGCCGAGGAGGCGCTCACGGCATTGCTCGAGGGCGAAGATGCGGCCGAGCGCCGCGCCTTCATTTTGAACAAGCGCGGCGTGGCGCGAATAGGCCTGGAACGACGCAAGCAGGCTGCGGCGGATTTCACCGCGGCCCTCGATGCGCGGCCGGCCTACGCGCCCGCGCTGACCAATCTCGGCAATCTATCCCTCGACGCCGGCGACGCTGCGGCCGCGATCGCGCGGTACGAGGCCGCGATTGCGGCCGATCCGCAGTACGCGATTGCCCATCTCAACCTCGGCGTCGCGTACAAGCGCGCCGGCCGGATCGCCGACGGCGTGCGCGCCTGGCGAACCGCGCAGCGTTTGAAGGGGCGCGCTAGCGCGGCGAGTTCTTGGCGGCCGCCTCGACGGCGGTGATCTCTTGGAGGTATTCGAAGAGCTGCGGCAGGGTAATCTTTTCCAGCGCCGTCTTTTCGCCGATGCGCCGATCGTCCTCGCCGTCGTCGCGAATGTAGCAGCGCGTTTCGATACCCTCCTCGTTGCCGCTGATGAAGGAAACGGCAAAGCCGCGGCCGGGCATCTCGTCGTAGATCCGCATGGTTTGGGGGTTGAGAATCTCGATCGAATGCGACTGGCTGTGCGCGTCGAAGAAGAGGATCTTGAGATGCTCGAAGTTCGTCACCTCGATGAGCCCCACCACAAACACGTTCTTCGTCGAAAAGAACTCGTGCCCGCGCTTGCTGCGGCTCGAGACTTCATAGAAGACGCGGTGCGCAACGAACCGGTTGAGGATCTTCCGCAGCGTCGCCAGCGAGGCCAGCGTTTCCGTGCGGTTGCCGCGTGTATAGATGATTTTCACGGGCGGGCCGTGATGCTTGCACGGCTGCGCAGGTAAGCCCTTCCGCACCATGTTCTCCGTACCGGATATTCTCGTGCTCTCGGTCCTGGCGCTCTTGCTCTTTGGGCCGGACCGCCTCCCGAAGGTCATGCGGCAGGCGGGCCGCGTCATGCGCGACGTCCAGCGGACGTCACAATCGTTCATCGCCGAGATGGAGAGCGCGGCCGAAATGCCGACGCCTCGGCCTCCCCGCATCGAGGAGCCAAAGCCGGAAGAGCCGCCGCCCGCAGTCTAGATGTTGAAGTTCTGGCGCAACTCGGTGATGCGCTGCGCGACAATGGAGCGAACCTGCGCCGTGAGGCGCTGCTTCTGCTCCTCGGGAAGCCGCTGATAGATGAGATAACCGGCGGCCGAGAGCAATCCGCCGAGGACGCCGACCAGAACGATCTTGCCGGCCTCGCCGGAATCGCTCTCGTCGTGTCCGGGCCGCTCGCCGTAGCCGCTCTGATAGCCGTTGCCGGGGTTTGCCGAACCGGACCAGGGCTGGTCGGGCGGCGTCGTACGAAAACTCTCAGACATCTTGATGACTCCTTCGGGTTCGCGGCGCCGTAATCCGTTGCGCGCCCGCGCTCCTGATACCGCGCGAGAGGCGCGCGCGTTTCAGCCGCACGAGCTTGGGATACTGCGCTGCGATCTGTTCGATTGCAAGCTCGGCGGTCGCGAGGATCGCTCGGGTCCCCTCCAAGCCGCGCGAGCGGTCGCCGACGGTCAGCTCCAGCACGCCCGCTTTCTGAGCGGCCGTGACCTCGGCGGCGACGTGCTCCGCCAGCCCCAGGTGCGCCGCTTGTAAGATCGCCGAGACGGCCGCGCAGACGATATCGGCGTCGTGCGGGGCAAAGTTCGCGTGACCGCGTGCGGCAACGCCGGCGATACGATTGCGGCCGTCGCGATAAAACGTCACGTCGAGCATGATAGGAGTGCCGCGAACGGCCGCTACGGCAGCGTGATCTTGGTGATCTTGACTTCGGCGTACGGCTGACGGTGGCCGTTGAGTTTTCGGACGCGCTTCTTCGGCTTATAGCGGAAGACCAAGATCTTCTTGTCCTTCGCTTGCCGTAGCACGGTACCGGAAACCGAGGCACCGTCGAGCATCGGCGTCCCGACTTTGACCGTTCCATCGGTCTCGGCGAGCACCACGCGATCGAAGGTCACGTCGGAGCCCACCTCATTGGCGACCAGATCGCAGCGGATGACGTCACCCTCGGCAACGCGGAACTGCTTGCCGCCGGATTCGATGATCGCGTACATAACCTCGGTACGATAGCAAAACCCCGGTACGATAGCAAATCTTGACACGCGCCTCAAGGGTGTGCTAAAACAGAATAGTCTATGAAACAGATTATTCTGAGAAACGATACCGGCCTGACGGTCCGGCAGGTTTGCAGCTCAAAGCTGGTGGCCGTCTGGGCACTCTACGGCCTCGGTATGGCGCTGCTGGCCGGATTTCTGGGGCACGACGCCTGGGGGCAGGCCGTGGCCTGGGCGATCGCACTCTTGATCGGGCTACGGCTCGCGCTTGCCATCACGGAGGCGTGAGGATGGATCGAATTGACGCCGCGCAGGCGCGCGACCACATCGAAATGATCGACCGCATTCTCACTGAGGTGCACCCCCGGCTCTGCGCCGGCGGCGAGTACTTCGTGGTCTGGGGCATTGCCTCGGCCTACATCACCGTCGTGATTCACCTCGTCGATGCTGGAACGCTGACGGCCGCCGCGCTCTGGTCGCTGCCGGTGGTGCTGGCGGCGTGCGCGATCTTCTCGGTGCTGCGCGGCCGGGCGACGCGGCGCGTGCTCGCGCGTACGTCGCTCGTCCAGCGCGAGTTCTTCAACGTGCTTTGGCTCGCACTCGGACTTGCGTTCGTCGTGGACGTCGCCGCGTTCCGGCTCTTCCCCGGCATTGCCGGCGCGGCGATCTGGAGCGTTGCGGAAGCGATCGTCTTGCTCTATATCGGCTTACACGGCAATCGCCGCGCGCAGATCGCCGGCGTGCTCGTCGTGGTGTCGCTGGTCGTCGCGAACTTCACGCCGCCCGGGCTCGCCGCGTACGTTCTCGCCGCCGGTATGCTGGTGGGATACGCCGGCTTCGGTGCCGCTGAACTGCTGAGCACGAGTTAAGCGGTCGAGCGTGGACGAGCTCCTGCTCTCCAAAGTCCGCTTGGGGGTCGTGGCGGAGCTGCTGAACTACGATTGGGTCGCGTTTTCGGAGCTCGCTCGTTCGCTCGACGTGAGCAACGGTAATCTCGGCGCGCACGTGAGCAAGCTCGTCGAGTCGGGTTACGTCGAAGAAGAGAAGAGTTTCGTCAACCGCCGGCCGCAAACGCGCTATCGGCTGACCAAACGCGGCCGCGACGCGTTCGCGGCTCACGTCGCTGCGCTGCAGGCGTTGCTGAGATAATACGCGGCGCGCAAACCGTCGTCGAACGCGCGCACCGCATTGAGCTCGCGCGCATCCTTCGCACCGCCCACGATCGCAACCGGAACGCCGAGTGCCTCGAGCGGGGCGCGCAGCGCATCGTTGCGGTCTTGACCGGCCGCGATCACGACCGTATCGGCCTCGATCGTTTCGTGCGCGCCGTCCGGCGTGCGCACGCGAATGCCGCCGGGCACGATCGCTTCGTACGTAACGTTGGTCAGCGTCCGCACGCCAGCGGCGCGCAGCGCGCGCAGCACCGCCCAACGGGTCGTCTTGCCGATTCCTTCGCCGATCGCGTCGCCCCGCCGCATCAGCGCCACCCGTTTGCGCCCGGTTACGAGCACGCCGCCCTCCGGCGCGGCGAGCCCATTTTCGTAGAGAAACCGGGTGCTCTCGGTGCTTGCCGACACGCCATGACTTAAAAAATGCGCGACGTCGGCTCCGATGCCGCCGGCGCCGACGATCGCGACCCGCTCGCCCGTCGTACGGCCATTCAGGAGGAGGTCGGCGTAGGAAACGACGTGCGGGAGGTCGCTGCCGCGCAGCGCGGCCGCGCGGGGAACGACGCCCGCCGCGAGCACGATCCCGTCGAAACCGCGCATCTGCCGCGCATCGTTGACGCGCGACTCCAAACGCACCGTGACGCCGAGGCGCGCAAGCTCGTTGGTGAAATAGCGAATCGTTTCGTTGAAGTCGCGTTTGCCTGGAATCCGTCGCGCCATCCGAAACTGTCCGCCGAGCTCGGCCTGCGCTTCGAAGAGCTCGACGCCGTGCCCGAGCGCGGCGAGCGCGCGCGCGCTTTCGAGTCCGGCCGGTCCGCCGCCGATCACGGCGAAGCGGCCACGTCGCCGCGGCGGGTTTGCCGGTTCCGGAAACTCTCGCTCGCGTCCGGCGCGCGGATTCACCATGCACGAAACCGGCGCGTCGAGTAGCGAACGATCGATGCAGGCCTGATTGCAGGCGATGCAGGTGTTCACAAGACTCGGTGCGCCTCGGGCGGATTTCGCGACGAGCTGCGAGTCGGCCAAGAACGGTCGCGCCATCGAAACGAAGTCGGCGTCTCCGGCTGCGAGCACGTCGTCGGCGGCGGCCAGCGAGGTAATGCGGTTGCTCGCGATCACGGCGACGTTGCCAACGGCGCGCTTGATCGCGGCAGCATATGGAATCCAGATCCCGCTCGGCACGAGATGCTGCACCGTTGGAATCGGCGACTCGTGCCAGCCGATGCCGACATTGAGCGCGTCGGCACCATCGGCGGCGATCGCGCGGGCGAAGGCGAGCGTTTCGTCGGGCGTCGTCGAGTTCGGCATCAAGTCGGCGCCCGAGATGCGGGCGACGATCGGAAAATCGGCACCCGCGCTCGCGCGAACGGCGCGCACTACGGCGCGGCCGAACCGCATGCGCCGCTCGAAATCGCCGCCCCATTCGTCGTCACGGTGGTTGGTAACCGGCGAGAGAAACTGGTTGATCAGATATCCCTCCGACGCCATAACCTCGACGCCGTCGAATCCGAGCTGGCGCGCGCGCGCGGCTCCGCGTGCGAAATCCTCGATCGTCGCGTGAATCTCGGACTCGGTCAGCGCGTGCGGCGGCTGGGGTGAGAATCGCGACGCTATCGCCGATGGCGCCGCCGGCCGCAATCCGAACGACGAGTAGAGTGCGTAGCGGCCGGCGTGAAAGAGCTGCAGCGCGATACGACCGCCGGCGTCGTGGACGGCTTCCACCGCTTGGCGGAGCGGCTCGGTACGCTCGGGTTCGTTGATGAAGCTGTAGTTGCGACCGCCCGCGCCGACACGATTGACCGACGAGCCGCCGGTGACGATCAGCCCGACACCCCCGCGCGCGCGCTCGGCGTAGAACGCCGCGAGCGCCGCACCGTCGTGCTCCAAGCCCATGTGCATCGAGCCCATCACGATGCGGTTGGGAAGGCGCAGCGTCCCGATCGAGCCGGGCGCGAGCGCGTGCTCGAACACGGTCGCTACTCGAGCGAGAGCGGCGGTGACGTGTCGGAGTAAAACGGCGGCGCAATGACGCTCAGTCCGCCGTCGACGCAGATCGTCTGCCCGGTGATGTACTCCGACTCGGGCGCGAGCAGAAAGGCGATCGTATCGGCAACCTCTTGCACGCTGCCCATGCGCCCTTTGGGAATCTTCGCGAGCACCGATTCGATCGGCGCCATTCCCGCGACCCGCTGGTAGAAGTACGCACACGATTCGGTATCGATCAGGCCGCCGTTGATCGCGTTCACGTTGATCCCCAACGGCGCGAACTCGACCGCCATATATCGCACGAAGGCCTCGATCGCGGCTTTGTTCGAGCCGAGGTTTGCGTAGGTCGGGTAGGCGCGGATGCTCCCGTAACTGGAGAGCACGGCGATCCGTCCGCCGCGCGGCATCAGCTTGACGGCGCGCTGCGCGCCGAGGACGAACGCGCGCACGTTTACATCGAACGACCGGTCGAGATTGTGGGCTTTGAGATCGGCGATCTTCTTGAACGAGCTCGCGGCGGCGTTGGCGACGAAATGGTCGAGCCGGCCGAACTCCGCGGCGACGCGCTCGAAGAGCCGGTCGATCTCCTCGGCCGACTCCATGTCGGCTTGGACGGCGATCGCGCGCGATCCGAGCGCCTCGATCTCGCGCACGGTCTCGGCCGCAAGATCGGCGTTGCGCACGTAGTTGATCGCAACTGCGGCGCCCTCGCGGGCAAGGGTGAGCGCGAGCGCGCGTCCGATGCCGCGCGAGCTGCCGGTGATCAGCGAAGTGGTGCCTTCGAAGCGCCGGCTCATCCGCGGCCTCGCGTGCCGCCGAGCACTTCGCGGGCGATCACGGTCTTTTGGATTTCGTTGGTGCCTTCTTCGAATCGCTGGGCGCGCGCGTCGCGATAGACGCGTTCGATCGGGTTGGGCTGCCAGAAGCCGATGCCGCCGTGAATCTGAAGCGCCTTGTCGGTAACGCGCGTGAGCATCTCCACCGCTTGCAGCTTCGACATCGAGGAAAGCATCGGTGCGTCGCCGCCGCCGGCCTCCCAGCGGCGCGCGGCGTGGAAGACGAGCTGGCGCGCGGCCTCGATGTCGGTCGCGTTCTCCGCGATCATGAACCGGATCGCTTGGCGCTCCTCGAGTTTCTTGCCGAACGTCTCGCGCTGCGCCGCGTAGGCGATGGCCAGTTCGTGCGCGCGCCGCGCCAAACCGACGCAGCTCATCGCGACCGAGATGCGGCTGGGAACGAGAAAGCCGCCCAGCGCGATCTCCAAGCCTTGCCCTTCGCCGCCGAGACGACGTGCTACCGGAACGGGCGTTTCATCGAAGCGCAAGCGCGCGTGATCGGTGCCGCGAACGCCCATCGACTCGTCCATCTCCTCAACCGTTGCGTTGGGCGCGTTGCGATCGACGAGCAGCGCGAGGGTCCCGTCGGCGCCGCGCGTACCGGCGAGCCGCGCGAAGAGCAGCCAGTAATCGCAGATCGTGCCGAACGTGATGAGGTGCTTCTCGCCGCTGAGCCGGTAGGTATCGCCGTCGCGCACGACGCTGCAGCGCAGATCGGCACCGGTTCCGGCCGTCGGCTCGGTGAGCGTGAACGCAATCTTGAGCGCGCCTTGGATCGAAGGAAGAACGAACCTGCGGCGCTGCTCGGGGGTGGCGAAGCGGTCCATCGCGCGCCACGTGCCGTTGACGACGTGCACGATCATCCGGATCGACGCGTGCGACATCGAGAAGAGCTCCATCAGCTCGAGATAGCGCGTGAACGGAACTCCGCGGCCGCCGTACTCCTCGGGCGCGGCAAGCGCGAGATACCCGCGCGCGCGCAGATCCTCCCAGAGCTCGGGCGGGACGCGGCGCTCGCGTTCGATGCGCTCGGCCCAACCCTCCGCCGGGCCGGCCACATAGGCCGCGATCTCGTCTTTGAGCGCGGCAAACGCCGCCTCGTCGACGCCGGCGCGGTCGAGCTGCTTCACGAAATCCTCTCCTCGATGCGCGCGTGCGGACGCATGCCCCCTGCCCGCTCGCGCAAGACGTACTTCTGAACTTTCCCCGACGGTGTGCGCGGAAGCTCGGCGACGATCTCGAGACGCTCGGGCCAATAGTGCTTGGCGACCTGGCACGCGTCGAGATAGTGCCGCATGCGCTCGAAGTCGAGCGAGCCGTTGCGGCGCAGCACGACGAACGCGCAGGCGCGTTCGCCCAAGCGCGGATCGGGCATCGCGACGATCGCAACCTCCGCCACGGCCGGGTGATCGGAGAGCAGCTGCTCTACCTCTGCAACCGGAATCTTTTCGCCGCCGCGGTTGATCACGTCGCGGACGCGTCCGGTGATGCGCACGTAGCCGGACTCGTCGAGCACGCCGAGGTCGCCGGTGCGGAACCAGCCGTCGGGGGTGTACGCGGCGGCGGTCCATTCCGGCCGGTCCGCGTATCCCTCAAACATCGTCGGCGACTCGACTTCAAAATGACCCTCCGCGCCGGCCGGCAGCACGCGGCCCTCCGCATCGGTGATGCGAAGCCGGATGCCTCGCAGCGCGCGGCCGTCGGTTCCCCACACTTTCGCCGGTTCGTCGCCCGGCGCGGAGAGCGAGCCGAGACACGACTCGGTCGTGCCCCACGCGCCGCAGACCGCCGTTCCGAGAACGCGGGTCGCGCGTTGCGCGAGGCTCCGCGGCACGGCCGCGCCGGTCGCCACGAAGATGCGAAGCGCGGCCGGCGGCGTTGCGCCGTCTTCGACGGCCTTCACGAGGTCGGCTAAGAACGGCGTCGCGGCTTGGACGAACGTTCCGTCCCAATCGTTGAGCGCGCGCAGCGCGCGCGGCGCGTTCCAGACCGGCTGCACGATCTGCGGCACGCCCATCACGATCGCGAGCCACATGCCGTAGAGAAAGCCGGTCTGATGCGCGAGCGGCGAGGGGACGAAGATGCGATCGCCGGCACCGAGTCCCAAGTGCTCGACCTCCATCGCCGCGGCGCGCATCAGCACGTCGTTGCGATGGAGCACGCCCTTGGGCTCACCCGAGGTTCCGGACGTGAAGAGCAACTGCACGATCGCGTCGGGATCGCTCTCGCGCGCGTCGAGCGCGGCTACGTTGGGTGCGATGCGCTCGAGCGTCTCTTCCAGGCGGAGCCACTGCACCGCACCGTCGTCGTTGTCGGCGACCGGCAGCGCGTGTGAGCGGCGCTCGCTCGCCGACACGATCACGTGCTCGAGTCGCAGCGGAAGGTCGCCGTGAAAGATCGAGGCTTCGCGCACGAGCGACGCGATCTCGGCCGCCGGATTGCGGCCGCGCGCTTCGTCGGGCACGACGAGCACGCGCGCGCCCGAACGGCGAAGACAGAATGCGACTTCGCGCTCGCGGAAGATCGGCATGAGCGGACAGCAGACCGCGCCGATGCGCAGCGTCGCCAGCGAAACGACGACGAACTCGAGGCAGTTCGCGAGTTGGTACGCGACGCGCTCACCGGGGCGAACGCCGAGATCGAGCAGCAGCGTCGCCGTGCGCTCGACGCGGTCGAGCAGCTGCTGCCAGGTGAGCGCGACGTCGCCGCCGTCGCGCGCCTCGACGATCGCAAGCTCGTTGCGCCGCTCGCGCGCGTACCGGCGAACGAGGCCGGGCAGCGAGGATTGGGCGGCGGCGCCCGGGGCCGCGGCGCGCGAAATCGACATCGCTAGGCCGATGCTGCGCATTGCCTCCAGAAACCTGGGATACGAGATGCGATACGCGTTCGGGTAGGTCAAGGTGCTCGTTCCCTCCGCCCGTGACGCCGCGACCGCAAGCGCCATCAGGATGCGGTGGTCGTTGAACGAGGAGAGGTGGGCGGCGGCAAGCGTGCAGACGCCGCGAGCGACGAGCCGGTCGTCGTGCAGTTCCACTCGGCCCCCCATTTTGTTGAGTTGCAGCATCGCCGCGACGCGGTCCGATTCTTTGAGGCGCACGTGACGGATGTGCTCCAAGACCGTTTCGCCCTTGGCGAACGTCCCGAGCGTCGTGAGAATCGGCAGCATGTCGGGAATGTCGCGGCAATCGATGCGCAGCGCGCGCAGCTCGATGCCGTCGTGACGCACGCGTACCGCCCGCTCCCGCGCATCGTACTCCATCGGAAGACCCATCTCGCCGACGATCCGCACGAACGCGCCTTCGGGATGATCGGGCATCCGCGCGGGCGCAGGTAAGCCGCGGAAGAGCACGTCGGACGGATGGATCGCGGTTGCGGCGAGTCCGAATGCCGCCGAGCCGATATCGGGCGGAAGCTCGAGCGTTGCGGGCTGCGCGTGCTGGCGCGGTTCGATCTCGAAATGCCGCCAGTCGTCCGAGACCGATACGCGTAAGCCGAACGCGCGCATCATCTCGACGGTCAGCGCGATGTAGGGACGTTCGTTGAGCTCGCCCTCGACCTCGATCGTGGTGCGGCCGCTCGCGAACGGCGCGAGGAGAAGCAGTCCGGAGATCCATTGCGAGAGCGTCCCGGGAATCACGATCCGCCCACCGCGCGGGCGGACCGGTGCGATGGTAATCGGCGGACACCCGTGAGCCGATTCGAGCTCGACGCCCATCGCTGCCAATGCGTCGAGCAGCGGGCCGACGGGACGGCGGCGGAAGTACTTCTGCGCCGTCAGCGTGACCGGCGCGTCGGCCAGCGACGCGAGGCCGATCATGAAGTACAGCGTCGTCCCGGAGCTGCCGACCGAGACCACCTTGCGTTTGACGCAGTAGCGACCGCCGGTGACGATCAGGGCGTCGCCGTCGATCTCGATCGTGGTGCCGAGCGCGCGCAGCACGCCCATCGTCCATTGCACGTGGCGCGCGTCGGAGACTCCGCGGATGCGGCTGGCACCCGGCGCGAGCGACGCGAGGATCAGCGCGCGGTGCGCGTGGTACTTCGAGCACGGAACGAGCACCTCGCCGGTAAGCCGTGCCTTCGTGCCGGAAACGACGAGATTCACGCCGTCACCGCGAGATCACGAGCGACGCGTTCTGTCCGCCGAAGCCGAACGCGTTCACTTGAAAGGCGGAATACGCGCACGCGCGCGGCGCCGACAGCACCAGATCGAAACGCGTCTCGGGATCGACGGCGCGCGTTCCGAGCGTCGCGGGGATCGCGCCGTCGTGCATGCCGGCGACGCCGGCAATCGCGCACATCGCGCCGGCGCTGGCCATGCTGTGGCCGAGATGCCCCTTGATCGAAGTCACGATTGCAGCACGCTCGGCGTAGACGGCGTCGATCGCGAGTGCTTCGGCGGCGTCGCCGACGACGGTGCCGGTAGCGTGCGCGTAGACGACTCCGCACGCCGCGCCGGCATCGCCCGATCGCTCGAGCGCGTCGCGCATCGCGCGAACCTCGTACCGCGCCGACGGATCGGGCGACGTAATGTGATACGCGTCGGCGACCGAACCGTATCCGCGGATGCGCGCGAGCACGAACGCGCCGCGCTCGCGCGCACGTTCCGCGCGTTCGAGCACGAGGATTCCGGCGCCGTCGCCCATCACGAAGCCGTCGCGTTCGACGTCGAACGGTCGCGATGCGAGCGCCGCGTCGTCGGTGCGCGAGAGGGCGCCGGCGCGAACGAGACTTTCGTAGACCATCGGGCTGAGCAGCGTTTCACTTCCGCCTGCAATCGCCGCATCGACTTCGCCGCGCTCGATCATCCCCGCCGCTAACCCGATCGCATCCAACGACGACGCACACGCGGTGCTGATCGCGAGCTGCGGTCCGTGCAGCTCCCAGTGCATTGCGATTCGCGCGCTCGCCATATTCGGGATTACCAGCGCCATGAGCTTCGGCGTGACGTTGCGCGGCGAGTCGTCGAAGCGCGACTGCGATTGCGCGACGAACGGAAGTCCGCCCATCGTGTTGCCGACGACGACCGCGGTCGACTCCGGCGGAGCCTCCAGTCTCGCCTGCGCGAGCGCTTCGCTCGTTGCGACCATCGCGTATTGCGTGAAGCGATCGGTGTTGCGCAGCGCGGCGCGCGCGAGGGGCGAGTGCTCGAGAAAATCGGCGCCGACGGCGGCCCAGAGCCGGTTTCCGCTCAATCCGGCGTCGTCGGGAATCGGGCCGATGGCGCGCCGCCCGTCGAGCAAGTGGCGCCAAAAGGACGCCACGGTGCTGCCGATCGGAGAAACGATCCCGAGCCCCGTAACGGCGACGTGCTCCATTGCGCGTGTGAATTCATACAGCGCGACGGCGTTGGCCTGCTCCGCGAGGAGGATGAAGCGCTCCTCGCGCGTCGAAGCCGGGCGCGTGGAGCGAGGCGTCAACGTGCCGCAATCGTACCGGCTGGTTCGTCGCGATGCGCGAGCGGATCGAACCATCGTGCGTCTGCGCGGTGGTGCGACGTTTGGGGGCGACGAGGTTGCGATCTGCGCCGGCCCGTGCGGCGTCGAATCGAGCCGGCAGGTCGAAGAAGCCGCCGCCGCCGTCGCCGCGGCCGGCGCGAACGTTTTGCGGGGCGGCGCGTTCAAGCCGCGCACCTCGCCCTACTCGTTCCAGGGCCTCGGCGAAGAAGGGCTCAAAATGCTGCGCGACGCCGGCGACCGGTTCGGTTTGAGCGTCGTCACCGAGGTCATGGATCCCCGCGACGTCGAGCTCGTGTTGCGGTATGCGGACATGCTGCAAATCGGCGCGCGCAACATGCAGAACTTTCCCTTGCTGCGCGAAGTCGGCGCGGCCCGCACGCCCGTGCTTCTCAAGCGGGGTCTCTCCGCCACGGTCCAAGAGTGGCTCCTCGCCGCCGAATACATTCTCTTGGGCGGCAACGAGGACGTGGTGCTGTGCGAGCGCGGCGTGCGATCGTTCGACGTTGCGACGCGCAACCTGCTCGACATTTCGGTCGTGCCGCTGCTCGAGGAGATGACCCACTTGCCGGTGATCGTGGATCCGTCGCACGCTGTGGGGATCGCGCGGCTCGTTCCGCCAATCGCGATCGCGAGCATCGCGGCCGGCGCGCACGGGTTGCTCATCGAGGTGCACCCCGATCCGCCCAACGCCCTCTCCGACGGCGCGCAATCGCTCGACGGCGCGCAGTTCGAACGGCTGATGCGCCGGCTCGGTGCGGCCGCCGCCCTCGCGGGACGCACGCTGCCCAAGCGCAATGCGCCGGACGACGGCGCCGCGCGCGATTATCGCGCGCCGGTTGCGAGCGTCGAGAGTTCGAGCAGCCGAGATTCGGCGGTGCGGTCGAGCAAGAGCGGCGTCAAGCTCGCGTAACCCGCGTGCACGGCGCCGATGTCGGTGCCGAGCGTCTCGCGATCGGTTTCAAACGGAGATTCCCATGCCCTGTAGTATTGGATCGCGCCGTCGTACTCTTCGCCGACCATGCGTCCGCAGATACGTTTGCGTCCCAAACGCGTCACGGCGATGCCGGCGATCGAATCGAGCGGCAGATTCGGAACGTTGAGATTCCAGTAGCAGGCGGCGTCGGCGAGCTGCTCGCCGGCCTCGGCGATGCAGCGGCGAACGATCTCGGCCGCGCTCTCCCAGTGACGACGCGCGGACGGATCCTCGTGATCGGAGGCAAGCGATACGGCAAGTGCCGGAACTCCAAGCAGCGAGGCTTCGACTGCGCCGGCGACCGTGCCCGAGTAGTTCACGTCGTCGGCGAGATTCGGTCCGTGGTTGATTCCGCTCACGACAAGCTCCGGCCGCACCGCGAGCTCGGTCGCGCCGAGAAAGACGCAGTCGGCGGGCGTGCCGGAACACGCGTACGCCGGCACCGTCAGATCGTGCCGGCGCTCGACCGTGATCGCCTCGTCGGCGGTGATCGCATGCGAGACGCCGCTGCGATTGCCCGACGGCGCGACGACGACGAGGGAGTGCGCGCCCTCGAGCGCTTCGACGAGCGCGCGAATGCCGGGCGAGTCGATGCCGTCGTCGTTGGTGACGAGGATTCGCACCGCCGCTAGGCGGCGCCCGGAAGGAAGCGCAGCGCGAGCCCGTCGATGCAGTAGCGCAGGTGCGTCGGCGCGGGTCCGTCGTCGAAGATGTGCCCGAGGTGGCCGCCGCATCGCCGGCAATGCACTTCCGTGCGCTGCTCGAGCAGCGCATAATCGGCCTGCGTGCGCGTAGCGCCAGGCTCGACGTCCCAGAACGACGGCCAGCCGTCGCCGCTGTCGTATTTGGTCTTCGAAGTGAAGAGCGCGAGGCGGCAGCCGGCACACTCGTAGATGCCGGATCGTTTCTCGCCGATCAGCGGGCTCGAAAAGGCAGGCTCGGTGCCGGCGCGGCGCAGGATTTCGAAGCGATCGTCGCCGAGCATCGCGCGCCACTGAGCGTCGGTATGCGTGACTTCGTATCCCGACGCCGAGGCGGAGCGGCGCGTCGCGATCGCGGCGAGCGCGACCGCCGCAACTCCGGCGGCAAACTGCGCGCGTTTCATCGCGCGCCGCTCGGCATAATGTGACACGCGCCGCCGTTCTTTTGGAAGTATCGCTGGTGGTACTCCTCGGCGGGCCAGAAACGCGGCGCAGGGAGGATTTGCGTCACGATCGGACGCGAGTGCTTCGGCCGTTCGCGATCGCGCGAGGCGATGGCCTCGCGCTGCTGCTCGTCGCCGTGCGTGAAGATCGCCGAGCGATATTGATCGCCGACGTCGGGTCCTTGCGCGTTGAGCTGCGTGGGATCGTGAATCTCCCAAAACGCCGTCAAGAGTTGATCGTAGCCGATCTTCTCCGGATCGAACGTGACTTCGACGGCCTCGGCGTGTCCGGTCGTGTGGCTGCAGACTTGGCGGTAGGTTGGGTTATCGACGTGCCCGCCGATGTAGCCGGAGACGGCGTCGATCACACCGGGCAGTCGACGGAACGCGTCCTCGACTCCCCAGAAGCAGCCGGCGGCAAAAGTTGCGGTTTGCGTGCTCATACACCGGTAGAACGCCGCAACCCCCCGCCCGGATTCACGAACTGTGCCATGAAGGCGTCGATCGTCGCCTGCCCGACGCCGGCGGCAAGCAGGCGCGCCGGGAGCTCTTCGCGGTCGCGCGGCGGCGTGACGAACATGAACGGTGCAGCGTCGCCCGCACTTGCGCGCACGGTGCACCAGTCGCCGGCTGCCGGAACGAGCGTCGTTTGAAATCGCCCAAGCGCGACGTTGGTATCGGAGGTGGAAACGTCGAGCGGGGCGTCGAGCGACATCACGATGAGCGGGCGCCGATGCGTCGCCATCGTCGCTGGTTCGGCGCCCGCGACGATTCGTTCGACGACGAAATGCTCGTCGGCAATGAGCGCGGTCCGATCGAGCCCTTCGAACTCGTACTCGATCTGCGCGAGCGTGCCCGCGGTCGTGGCTTTGTAATAGAGCACGTCGGCGGCTTTCCGTACGTGGAGCTCCCGCGGTTTGCCGTCGAGGCCGACGCGATCGTAATCGAACATCCGGTAGGTGAGATCGGAGGCCTGCTGCGTCTCGAAGATCGTCAGGCCGGGACCGATCGCGTGCACGAGTCCGTGCGGGATGTAGATGGTGTCGCCGGCCTTCAGCGTGAGGTAGTGGAGGATCTCGGTCAGGGTGCCGTCACGGACGCGCTGCTCGTACTCCTCGCGCGACGTGTCGCGCTTCCAGCCGTAGACGATCTGCGCGTTTGGCTCGGCGGCGAGCACGTACCAGCACTCGGTTTTTCCAAACGGTTGATGCTCGACCCGCCGCGCATAGGCATCGTCGGGGTGGACTTGCACCGAGAGCCAATCGTGCGCGGTGATGATCTTGGTGAGCACGGGAAAGATGCGCTGCGGATCGATATCGCCCAGGAGCCGCGCCCCGAGCGTCGCGCGCAAGTCGGCGACGGTCGAACCTTGCAGCGTCCCGTTGGTCACCGGATCGGTGTCCCAGCACTCCCAGGATTCACCGTATCGGGCGTTCGGGTCCCCGTGCTTGCCGTAAACCCGCACCAGCTCGTCGCCGCCCCACACCTGCGTGGTGAGCTTCGGATCGAGCACGTAGGGGTACAGCGCGTCGTCTGGCATCGTGCTGCTACGATACGCTTCACTCGTGCGGAATTCCGGTCCGCCGGCGAGAAGAGAGCCCGAGTGCACGAGCTCTACATCGGCATCGGATCGAACCTCGGCGACCGGCAAGCGAACATCCTCGCGGCGCTCCAGCGCCTTCGCGCGCGCGCGCAGATCGTCGTGGTTTCCTCGTTTTACGAATCGCCCGCGGCGCACGGGGCCGACGGTCCGGATTATCTCAACGTCGCGGCGCATCTGCACACCGAGCTCGACGCGCCGGCCTTCGAGCGCTTCGCGCACGACGTCGAGCTTGCGGTCGGCCGCGCCCGCCGGAGCGCAAAGCTGGCCGCTCGCCCGATCGACGTGGACCTGCTCGTCCTCGATGGAACCATCGTCGAGCCGCATCTCGACCGGCGTCCGTACAATCTCGCGCCGCTCGCCGAAATCGCGCCGCACCTCGCCGCCCCGCCGGCCAACGGCCAGGTCCGCCGCCGCGAGCGGTCGCTGCGCTTCGACACCGACCGCCAATCCGAAGCGCCGGAGATCCGGCTTGGGCTCAATCGCGCGGGCGTCTCGCGCGTGCGGCGCGTCGTGCATCTCGACGTCGACGGACGGGCGCGCGTCTACAACGGCGAGTTCACGATGGTTGCCGACTTGGCTGCCGACAAAGCGGGCGTGCACATGTCGCGCTTTGCCGAGATCTTGGAGGAGGCGACGCTCGACGTGCTGGCGCGCGACGCGGAGCCCGCGCGAATCGAGCGGCTTGCCGAAGCGATCGCACGCGAAGTCGTGCACGGTCAGCGCGCGGTGCGTGCCGACGTGCGATTGCGCGCCGAGTTCGGTTTAGAGCGCTGGACGCCGGTGAGCGGAAAGCGCGGCGAAGAAACCTATACGCTGGTTGGCATCGCGCACGCCGACGCGTCCGGAACGCGGCGCGTCACCGGCGTCGAGGCGGAGGGGATGACGGCTTGTCCGTGCGCGCAGGCGATGATGCGCGAGCACGCGCTCGCACAGCTGCTCGAGGCCGGATTCAGCGAGCGCGACGCCGCCCGCGCGCTCGACGCGCTTCCGGTTGCGACGCACAACCAGCGTGGCCGCGGCGCGGTGCTGCTCGGCGTCGACGAGGCCCACGCCGACGTCGTTCGCGCCGAAGATCTCGTCGAGATCGTCGAGAACTCCATGTCGAGCGAGACGTACGACCTCCTCAAGCGTCCCGACGAGTTCTTCGTCGTCAATAAGGCGCACAACAATCCGCGCTTCGTCGAAGACGTCGTGCGCGGCATTCTCGCCCGCTCGCTCGATATGTACGCCGACCTCGGCGACGAGACGTTCGTCTTTGCGAGTCAGGTGAACGAGGAGTCTATCCACAAGCACGACGCGTTTGCTGAAGGCTTCGGACTCTTCGGCGAGCTTCGCGAGGAGCTGCGCACCGGCGCGTCTACGGGCGCGCGCACCGATCTCGCGGCGTGGCTGCGGACTCGGTCGTCGCCCGTGCTGGGTTAGCCGGGCGCCTCGAGCGCGGCGATCCGGGCGCGCAGCGAAGGATGCGACGCGAAGAAAAACTCATACCACGCCGGCGGATCCTCGTCCGCAAGATTCTGATCGCGTAATCGCCGGAACGCGGCGGCGCCGGCCGCGGGATCGTGCGTAGCATCGAGGGCGAAGCGATCGGCGGCCCATTCGCGCGATCGTGAGAACGCAAAGAGCAGCGGACGGAGCGCTTGCGTCGCCAGCAGCATGCGGGCGTAGATGCGTGCGACGAGCAGCGGCCGTTCGCGCAGCCTCTCTCGGTCGCCGCGTGAGGCGGCGTTTGCGGCGAAGAAGAGCGTGGCGGCGAGCACTTCGCCGAGCGCGATCGTGCGCCACGTATCCTTGTTGACGTAGTGACCGAGCTCGTGCGCGACGACGAACTCGGTCTCGTCGTCGGGAAAGGCGGCGATGAGCGTATCGCCGAGCACGATGCGGTGCGTCCGCCCGATGCCGGTGACGAACGCGTTTGCTTTGCGCGTCTGCCGGCTCATGTCCATCCGCAGAATCGCGGCGTCGCCGACGCCGAACCGCTGCGCGAGCGCGCGTAGACGCTGCTCGAGCGTTCCTTCGATGGGTTCGAAGCGATTGAAGAGCGGCAGCACGTACAGTGGAACGACGACGTTGGCGGCGACGAAGAGCGGCAGAACGCCGAGGCTCGCGAGCCACGGCCATCGGCGCGGTGCGCGGCGAACGGCCGCGCCGAGCAACGTCGCCAGAAGCGCGCTCAGGGCGGCGCCGAGCAGCGAACTCTTCGCATACTCGCCGAGCCAGCTCCGGCGCGGCTGGTCGCTCAAGCCGAAGCGGCGCTCGAGCGTGTACGATTCGACGAATGCCGCCGGAAGATCGGCTAGCGCGGAAGCGAGCGCGAACGGCAAGAAGAAGAGCGCGGGGCGCAGCCAAGCCGGCGCGCGCGACGTCGCGGCGTCGAACCTGTCTCCGAGCGGGCCGAACGAAAAGGCGGTGAAGGTCGCGATTCCGCGCGCGGCATCGGCGATCTCGAGACGGCGACGAAGCGCCGCGTATGCAGCGGCGTTTTTCTCGCGCGGCGGCGACGGCGCCGTCCACTCGCCCACGGCTTCAATCGCGCGCGCGAGCGCGTATCCCGCGGCGACACCGGTGCCGACGCCGAGCAGCAGCTTGCGCAGATTCATCAGCGGCAGATTCCTTTAGATGATAGAGATGGTCTCTTTGGACGTTGGGCGCGCCGCGATCGCGGCGACGAGTCCGTCGGCGAGCGCGTCGCAGATCGGATCGTCGAGCTCCTCAATGCGGCCTTCGTCGGCGAGTCGCGCTTTCGCCGGGTCGATCGGAATGCGCGCCAGCACCGGTGCCTGCGCGAGCTCCGCCACGCGCTGCGCGTAGGAGGGGCCGAAAATTTCATAGCGCGCGCCGGTATCCGGCGCGACGAAGTACGACATGTTCTCGACCACGCCAAGCACCGGCTTTTTCAACTGGTGGACGAGATTCGCCGCCTTGCGCACGATCATCGTCGCGAGCTCCTGCGGCATCGTCACGAGGATCACGCCCTCGATCGCGAGCGACTGCAGCACGGTCAGCGGCGCGTCCGACGTTCCGGGCGGCAAGTCCACGAGTAAATAATCGAGCTCGCTCCAGAGTGCCTGCTCGTAAAACTGGCGGATCACGCCCGCGACGATCGGTCCCCGCCAGATCATCGCCGTATCCTCGCGGTCGGTGAGGAGGTTCGCGCTGACGATTTCGATCGCGCTGCGAGAGATCGCGGGTGAGATCAAGGGCTGCGGCTGTCCCTGCGGCGTCGTTTTCACAGGATCGGCCTGGATCGCCATCGGCTCGTGCAAACCGAAGAGTTTTGGAATCGAGGGTCCGGTAATGTCGGCGTCGAGGATGCCCACGCGATAGTGACGCCGTCGCAGGCCGATTGCGAGCATCGCGGTGACGAGCGATTTTCCAACGCCGCCTTTGCCCGACATCACCGGGACGATGTGGGCGATGGCGCTGCGGCCTTGGATGAGGCCGGGCGCCCGGCGGGCGCTGCGGCGTGCGCTTTCCGGAACGGGCGGAACGGTGCCGGTGCGCGCGGCGTCGTGCAGCGCGGCGACGATCGGTGCGTTCTCGAAGCCGTGGGCGCGCGCGCCCTGCTCGATCGTTTCGTATTTGCTGACGCCGCAGCCGCTGCAGCCGAGCCCAAAGGCGTTGAGCACGTCGGCCGCAATGGGGAAGCGCGCGACGAGCTCTTGGATATTTGTCTGAGGCGTAATCTCGATATCGATCGGGGGCATGGCTTCTCCGTTGAACCTGCGAACCGCGCGTTCGTATGCAGGTTATCGAACGCGCTCGAAGCGTCCTCGCGGGCGGTTGCGATTCGCCCGTCCGTTCGGGCTGGGGCGCGGGCGCCCCGATGTTCGTGCAATCGTCTGCCTGCGGCGCCTACGCATACGGCGAAGAAGGCCGCCGGTACGTCGACTACATCATGGCGTACGGTCCGCTGCTCTTCGGCCATACGCACCCGGCGCTGACCGGCGGGCTGGACGCGCTTGCCGCCGCAGGCTTCGTCTGGGGCTGCACGCACCCCGAAGAAGTTCGGCTCGCCGAACGCATTGCCGCGTATCTGCCGTCGATGGAGCGGATGCGATTCGTCACCAGCGGCACGGAAGCCGTGATGAGCGCGGTTCGCGTCGCGCGCGCGTACACCAAGCGCGACCGCGTGCTCAAGTTTGCGGGCAACTATCACGGGCACTTCGACCTCGCGCTGCTCGACGCCGGCGCCTCGGCGGCCGGCGCGGGCGGAATCCCGCAGGCGACGCGCCGCGACGTTCTCGTCGCGCGCTACAATGATCTCGATTCGGTCGATGCACGTTGCGCCGGCATCGAAGGCGAGCTCGCGGCGATCCTGGTCGAACCGATCGCCGCGAACATGGGCGTTGTAATGCCGGCGGCCGGATTTCTGGAGGGTCTACGCGAGCGCGCGCGGCGCTGGGGAGCGCTGCTCATCTTCGACGAAGTCGTGACGTGGCTGCGCTTTGGCATGCGCGGCGCGCAAACGCGCACCGGTGTGGCGCCGGACCTCACCGCGCTCGGGAAGATCATGGGCGGCGGCGTGCCGATCGCGGCGTTCGGCGGTCGCGAAGCGGTAATGGCCGTTCTCGCGCCGGCCGGCGATACGTTTACCGGCGGCACGCACGGCGGGAATCCGTTCTGCGTCGGAATGGCGCATCGCGTGCTCGACCTGCTCGAAGCGCACCCGGAATACTACGACGAGATGCGCGCTCTGGCGCAGCGCCTCGCCGCGGGCATCCGCGAAATCCTCGTGCGTCGCGGCCTGCCGTATTCCGTGGTCACGCACGAGTCGATCGTGGATTTCAAGTTCCGACCCGGACCGCCGAGCGAGAACTTCGACGACGTTCGGCGCGCCGATCGCGGTGCGTACTCCGCCTACTATCGCGCGATGCTCGAGCGCGGCATCTTGCTGCCGCCGTCGCAGAACGAGGTGATGTTCGTCTCGACCGCGCACACGCGCAACGACGTCGACCTGACGCTGGGCGCGATCGCCGAATCGTTATGAGCCCTTGGCCGGCACCTCGCACGATTCAAAGGCGATATCGTAGAGCCCCAAGCCGTCGGAGCGCGGGTGCGAGCCGGCAGGTAGGAGGCGGTGGGCGGCGCCCGTTACGGAGAACCGCCCCCGCCGGATCGTTCACGAGCGTCCTCGCTAGATCTTGACCTGTGCGTTGAAGTAGATGTTGATCGGCTGAACCCCCGCGCCGATCGCTCCGTTGTTGACGTTCGCCGGCAGGTAGCTCTGCGTCCACGGCGTGCGCGCGTGGTTGGCCGCGACGTCGTTGATACCGGTACCGTTGTAGAAGTTGCTCGGATAGAGGGTGCTGTTGAGCGAGCCGCCCGCCGGCGCGTACCCGCAGATGACGTTGTTAGGCGGGTAAGCACTCGTCCACGGCGCCGACGTACCGCCGAAGCACTCGTGAAAGAGGTTCGCTCCGAGCACGACCAACTTGATCCGCGGACTTACGTCGTAGGTCATTTGGAGATTTCCAACGATCGAGCTGGGTTGCTGGTAGTTGTCGAAGAGGAACGTTCCCGTCTGCGGGTTGGGAATGTAGAGATACGTGAACGGACCGTACCCCGCCGATGTGGTCGAGAGGTAATTGCACTGCAACGGATTGGTCTTCGGCGAGACCTTCGTGATGCCGCTCTCCAGCGAGTTCGACTGACAAGCGCGCGGGTCGAGTCCTTCGGTATCGAGCGGGCTGCCGTAGTAGCCGCCGCTCTGGAAGCTAAAACTCGGCGTAATCGCGAGTTTGTCGTGTCGCCAATTGAGGATCAGAGCCGACGTCCACGGCGAGATATACGAGTTCACGCCACCGTTGAGGTTCGGCGCAATCGCCGTCGAGTAGGGATTGTACCACCCGCCCGGACTGAGCGCCGACTGCTCCGGCTGGTTGTAGTACGGGTTGTAGATCGCATCGCACAGGACTGGCGCAGATGAAGTGCCACCGCACATCGCCGGCTTGGTCGAGCACGATACCCCGACGCCGGGGCTCCCGAGCGATTGCTGCTGATAGCAGGCACTCCCGCCGCCCGCCTTCGTCAACTGGTTGTACTGCGCAATGACCTGGTTCAGCGCGGTGGTCGTGTTCGGCACGATGCCGCCGGTGCTCAAGCCCACGTTTTGGAACATCACCTTCGAATCCGTATACGTCAGCGCTAACAGGCCGGAGAGCCCGTTGCGCGAGAAGTCACCCTTGTTGAACTGGAACTCGACGCCTTCGTTTCGGTTCACGCCGACCGGGATTTGCGTTACGAAGCCAGCACCGATGAAGGTCTGTTGCTGCCAGTTCGAAACCCACGTGTAGAAAGGCGTGAGCTTGAAGCTCATGTCCGTGCCCCTAAGGTGGCTCTCCCACGAGAGGTCGTACTGGCCCGACGAGATGCCCGGAATCGGGTGAAACGGCGAGTAGAACCCGAGGTTCATCGTGTTGTTCCAAACCGAGCGGTCGTCACCGGCCAATGCCAGATACTGCACCGACGCCGAGATCGGCGGCTGCGTATAGCGGCCCGCCGAGAGACGGACGACGTTATCCGGGTTGACCGTGTAGGTTCCCGATAGGCGCGGTTCCCAGTAGTTGAGCGCGTACGAGCTCGGCGAGCTCGCGCTGAAGTTCGGCGCCGCGACGCCGTCTTGGGTCGAGCCGTTGGGATGCACCCAACCCTTTTGCGGCCCTATGCCGTGCGTCAGCGCCGCAACGGCCGCGTCGCAGTCACCGTCGACGTACTGCGCCGCCGCCGGCGGCGGCTGACCGGCGCCAAGCGGCGTCGTCAGTACCTGATTCGTCGCCGCAAGCACGCAGGTGTAGTTCGCCGTCATGTTGGCGTAGAACTGAGTTGCCGCCGTCAGCGAATCGGGCAGAACGTACGTGAAGTTGTCGTATCGAATCGCAGCGTTAATCAGGAACTTATCGCTGGGACGGAACTGATCTTGCAGCGACGCGTTAGAAAAGCGCGGACGCACCGAATTGTACGAGCCGTTGGCGTTGCCGTTCCAGAGACTGTCCCAGGTAGCCGCAGCCTTGGCCGCCGCGGAGCCCGCGGGGCCGAACCCCGTCGGACCCGCCAGCGTGCTGCTAACCCAGGTGGGGCTGACGTCGCTTGCGGCAGCGACGTCGTAATAGCTGGGAGCATCCAAACAGATCTGCTTCGCTCCAGTCGCCGGATCGTAGCATGTGTAGCCGCCCGGCCCTTTCGACATATAACCGATCGGCGACGTGCCGCCGTAGGCGGTCACGTTGTTGAAGCGGATAACGCCGGCCGTCGTGTAGTTCCCGCCGAGCGTGAGCAGGTTCTGATCGTTGAGCTGGTCCTGAAAGTCTATCGCCCCACCGGCGGTGTGCGTGATTAGTTGGTATTGCGCGGCCGAAGGCAAGGTTACGACTTGCTCGCCGGTGGCGCCGAAGGTCGGCGACGTGAGGTACCAGTCGGAGTAGAAGGAGTAGCCGTACGCGCGTAGATACGCCGATTGGCTTAACGCGTAGGTGTATTGAAGCTTCGCAACGCCGGTGTCGTTTTGGTTGACATCGATCGAGTTGTCGTACAGCGGCAGAGGTCCCTGAAACGGGTGTGGCGGCGTGCCCGGTGCATAATACACGGAAGGCGCCTTGAACGACGTCGAGCTTGAGGCAATCGGCGTGCCGAACGGCACGTTGTACGTCACCGCGTCGGCGTAACCGAGATACGTGGGTGCACAACCCAGGCCGGGGTTGCTTGGCGGCGAGACTCCGCAGATAACTCCCGCGCTCTTAAGCGCTGCAATCTGGCCCAGGCTCGAGCAGCCGTTGACCACGAGATTCGCCCACGGCGCGATGTCTTCGGGACCACACTTCGGGGCTGCGTAGGCGGTGTTGTAGAACGAGTAGATGAACTGATCGACGCCGGGCCCAACGTCGCTTTGGCTGTTGTAACCATAGTTGTTGAGCGCCGAGCCGCTCCACAACAACTGCACGTCATCACGAAGACCATTGCTCTTCGGAATTCCCATATGCAGATTGATCACGTCCTCCCGATCGGTTACCATGGATCCGGTTGCCGTCGTGCCATTGTAGTATTGCCAGCAGCCCTGTTGTCCGATCGTCGCCACGGGCTGATTGCTCCAAGGGGCGCCGACGAGTGGACACATCGGTTTGACGCCTTGGCACGTACCGATCAAGCAGGTGTACCCGGTCGCAAGGATCTGATCGCTGCCGAATCCGTAGCCGATGCCGAAGCCGTCGGGATTTCCCGAGAAGATGCCGCCCGGCGTGGCATAGCCTGCGCCGTTGCTGTTATCGATGACTCGGTACGTTTGATTGTAGCCTCGCAACCCAATGTAGTAGCTAAAGGTCCGATCGGGCGTCGAGCCGCCGATTTCGACATCCGCTTGGTGGTAAAAGTTGGGTGTCGCGATCCCTAAACTTGCGGTCGCAAATCCCGGGAACGTGCCGGTCTTGATGACCTGGTTGATGAAACCGGCCGTACCCGACGTTGATACGGAAGAAGGTCCGCCGCCGGTATAGACCTGCAGCTCCTGCAGACCGAGCGTCGATTCGGTCGAGGCATTGTAGTTGTCGAAGGAGCGGTTGACCGGGATGCCGTCGTATTCGAAACCGGTATAGTACGAGTTCTGACCGCGAACGTACGCGGCATTCCCAGCCCAGCCCATGCCGCCTTGCGACGTTTGCACGCCCGGGACGGAGGCCATGGCCGAGTAGGCGTTGTTCAAGTTGCCGCCGCCGCCCAGCGCCGCCGCTGCGGCCGCCTGGTTGGCGTTGACGCTGTACAGGTCGCCGCCGACGCCCGGCTTGACGATCGACGAGCCCGCTTGCGACGTCACGTGCGCGATGATGCGCAGCGCCTTTTGCAGCGTATACGCAACCTGTTGCGTTTGGTCGGCAAAGACCGTAACGCCGGGGAACGAGGTGTTTTGATACCCGGACTTGCTCAGACTGATCGTATAGGTATCCGGGCCGAGCGAGAGGATAATGAAGTGACCTCCCGCGTCCGTCGTTGCGGTACGAGTCGCCGAGGGCGCAACGGCGGTAATCGTTACGCCGGCTACCGGCGCGCCGTTTGCGTCCTTGATGGTTCCCGCGATGTTACCGGTGGTTGCTGCCAGTGCCCATGTTCCCTGGAACAGAAACGCTACCGTCAACGTCGCGGCAATAACCGCTCGACGGAGAGTTCGATGGTGTAGCATCATTCGTAACTCCCATGGTGGACCTGTGGTTCGTGAGAGCCTTAGAGAACGATGGGAAACGCAACCTTTTGACGTTCGTTGAGCTTGCTCGGCGGCGAGCGGGTTTCGTATCAACAAGATTCAATCTCAACGAATCTCAAGTGTGTGGCGGCGCGATTTGGCCGCGCGTTTTGGTATTTACTAAAGACGGAAGCCGCAGTTTACGGCTATCCTAAGGACGATGTCGACGTCGGTCGCGCCGCTTTTCGGCAACGAGTACGACATACAGCGCGCGGTGCAGCGCCAGGTTATCGCGTTCTTGCAGCGCGTTCGGCGCCGCCGACCGCCGGCGGCGATGCCGCTCGCGCAAGCGATCTGCACGCAGATGGGCACGCCCGATCCGGCAATGGCGCTCGAGCGTCTCGTCTGCACGGTCTTCGCCGGGCCCGACGAAGCCTCGGTTCGGCTCAAAGAGGCGATCTACGACGCCGACCTCCGGCCCGGACGGACCAACGCGCAGCTGGCGCGCGAAAAAGGCGTTTCGCGTCGTCATTTTCAACGCCGTCGCGCGGAAGCGGTCGCCGCGCTCGCACAGTACGCGCGAACGATTCTTCCGCACGCCGGTGACGCCGTACTCGAGCCGTCGTCGCGCGCGTTTGCGGAGGAGCGCGCGGCGCTGCGCCGTGCGAAGGAACGCGGCCGCCTCCTCGAGATGCGTTCGATTGCCGGAAATATGCTGCGCATCGCGGGGAGCAATCGCGAGCGTGCCTTCGCCGCGGAATGCCGGGCCGATGCAAACGCCCGGCTCGGCCGGACCGGCGAAGCGCTCGCGCAGTACGCGGAGCTGTGTCCGGCCGCGCGCCTCGCGCTCTCGGCCAAACTCTCGCTCGTCGAAGGCGAGACGGCGCGCGCCGAAGCGTACGCGTACGCGGCGTTGCAGACGCGGCGGCACGACGGCGATCTCTACGAATGCGCCGGGCTCGTCTCGCAAGCGCGACGGATGCAGTCGCTGCCGTGGGATCCGGCGCCGGCATCCGCGGCCTTCGACCGATGGGAGCGCGTTGCAAGCGACGTCGAGCGGGCGCGGCATTTCGCGCACGGCGAAGCGTGGGGCCGAGCCGCGACGGCCGCGCACGCCGGGTATCTCGAAGCCGATCGATTGGATTTTGCGGCGCCCTGCGCGAACGCGGCCGCCGTGCTCTCCGCCGTTTTTGTCGCCCGTCGTTACGGCGCGCACGCGTTCGTTTGGCGAGCGGAGGCGATTCGCCGTTTGCTCGCTGCCCAAGATCGCGTCCTCGCCTGCGGCCTCATGCTGGGGGCTGCGGACGGCGAGTTCATCCTCGACGCGCGTTTGACGGCGACCGTCTACGATCGACTCTGCCTGGTCGTGCCGCAGATGCAGGGAGAGGATGCGGTGCAGCGTTCGGCCGTCTGCTCGTTGCTGGGCGAGCTGATCCGAGCGGCCGTCGGCGAGTCCCCCGCGCGAGCGCCGCTCCACTGCGCCGCCGAACGCGTTGCGTGCAGCGAGGCGGCGTTCGCGCACTACGCGGCGCGTTTTGAGGATCCGATCCTCGAACAACTCGCGCTCGTCGGTGTCGCCGTGCGGGGTACGGCGTGGGAGGCGACTGCCCAACGCGTGCGAGCTCCGCTGCGATATGCCCTCTCGCGAGTACGCCCCGCCGTACCAAAAACGATCACGGTCGGTCCCGTTCGGTCACAAAATCCTTCCGCCGATCATTTGAAACTCAATGAACGGTCGGGCTCACGCGGCGAATCAGTCGAGGCTCTCGCCGATCTACTCGTTCGGCTCGTACCGCTTTGATCCGATACGCGGCCTGCTCTTCCGTGGCGCTACGGCGATGCCGCTGGCCGACCGTCTCACACAACTCCTCGCGCTTCTGATCCACGCAAACGGCAACGTCGTCGACAAAGAATCGATCGCGACGAGCGTGTGGCCCGAGCACGCGGTGAGCGACGGCAATCTTTCGCAGCATATGTACATGCTCCGTCAACTGCTCGCCGAGCGCGCGACGGATCGTTCGTATATCGTGACCGTCCGGGGCCGCGGTTACCGGTTCGTCGCGCCGGTGACGGTCGTCGCCCCTCCGGCCGGCGACGCGCCCGGCGAGCTCGACGAGGAGGGCGCCGACCGGCTCATCGCGAGCGCACCCGAACTGCTGCATCATTACTGGCGCGGCTCGTATCTGCTGGAGAAGCGGACCGCGAGCGCGCTCGCGTCGGCCGCGGAACAATTCGAAGCGGCGCTGCGAATCGACCGCGAGGACGTCCCGGCGCTGATCGGTCTGGCGCGCGCGCACGCGCTGCAAGCGGAGTATTGGTATGCTCCCGGATCGTATGCGTTCCCGAAGGCCAAGGCGGCGATCGTGCGGGCGCTCGAGATCGATCCGTCGTCGGCGGAAGCGCGCGCGACGCTCGGCAACATTCTGCTGTTCTGCGATTGGAATTGGGTTGACGCCGAACGGGAAATCGAAATCGCGATGCGGCTCAACCCGCGCTCGGCGTCGGTATACGTGCAGGCGACGTGGTTCTACTTGTGCCGGGGCGGCGCCGAGAAGCTGCTGCGCCAACTGCGGCGTTCACTCTTCGTCGAACCGTCATCGCCCCCGCTCCAGCTCTTCATCGCGCGTACGTTTCTGCACGGCGGCGAGTATGGCCGCGCGATCGATGCGTTCACCAACCTCATCGAGAGCGGTCCGGACTTTTCGATCGCCCGCCGGCATCGGGCGCAGGCCTTTATTCTCAACGGTCAGCCGGCCGAAGCGCTCGCGGATCTGCTGCTGCTGCCGCAGGACCGCGCCGAGGATCTCGCGCTACGCCTGCCGATGCTCGGCCGCGCCTACGCCGACTGCGGCGATTTGGAGCGGGGCGATGCCATCTACCGGTCGTTGCTCGAGCTTTCGCGCACGGAGTACATCGTCGGCTTCAATCTCGCGACGGTCGCCGTCGGGCTTGGCCGGCTCGAGGAGGCGCTGGAGCATCTCGAAGCCGCGCACAAACGGCGCGAGCCGGCGCTGCTGATGCTGCGCAGCCTTCCCTGGTTCGCGCCGATCGCGCAGCGCTCGCGCTATAAAGCGCTCCTGCGCGCCATTTGGCCGGAAGACCGTCTCGTCGCCTAGCAGCCGCCTATCCGCGCTCGGCGACCGGATAAACCGCCGGGCTGCGCAGACCGTCGGCGTCGACGCTGCGCACGCCCAACACTTCGTCGTCCTTCGAAACCGGAACCGTCGTTTGCGTCACGTCTCCGACGTTCGCCGCGTGCTCCCATTGCGGCGCGTCGGTGTCGCGCCACACGATCTCGTAAGCGACGGCTCCCGGCACCGCTTTCCATTGCAGGGTCGAATCGTACCCGAGATGCTGCAGCACCATGCGAACGCCGGCCGGCGGCGGCGGCCCGAGCGCCAGCGTCGCGAGTGCCGCCACATTGGCCTGCGTCGCGCGGCGCAGGTACGCGGCGTCGATGTATTGCGGCAGGTCGCCGTATTGCACGCCGTCTTGCACGCGCACGTCCTGGTGCTGGTGCGCGAAGTTCTCGTGCGCTTCCACGAACCGTATCGCGGCGGCATAGCCTGCGTCTTGAAACGATTCTTGGTCGCCGCCGCGCAGGAATCGGTCGGCGCGAAAGATCTGTCGCACCGTCAGATCGGGCACGTAGACCGGGACGGTCTCCGCAACGAAACGCGAGAGCTCGCGCGAGGGCGAGTCGTTCTCCGAGCCGACGAGATTGACGCGTGCGAGATCGCTTCCGGCCGGCAAGCCCTGGCTGAAGACGCGAATCGCGTTCGGCTCGGACGTGCCGTCGCCGCCGACCGAGTTGCCGATGATGTCGTCGTTGAGCACGGCGAGGATCGGTAGGTGACGGGCCCACGCCTCGCGCGCGTAATGATCCGAACCCCAGAGTCCGAGCTCCTCGCCGTCGAAGCACGCGAAGACGATCGTTCCGCGAAAGCGCGTGCTCGCCATCACGCGCGCGGCCTCGAGCACCGCCGCGACGCTCGAGCCGTTGTCGTCGGCACCGGGCGCCGTTCCGGCGCCGTCGGTGCATCGGCCGTCGCAGTCGTCGAAATGGCTCGACATCACGTAGACGCGTCCGGGCTCGCTGCCGCGGAGCGTCGCGATCACGCTCGATTCGAGGACGGCCCGCGGCGTGCGCGGCGTCTTGGGCTGAAGGTAGGTATCGAGGCCGACGCTCATGCGGCCTCCGGTCGACGCGGCGATCGCGCCGAACTGCGCGGCGATCCAATCCCGCGCGCCGAAAACGCCGTGGTCGCGCGTTGAGGTTTGCTCCGAAAAATCGTTCCGCGTCCCGAACGCGACGAGACGGTCGACCGAGGCTTTCAAACGATCCGCCTGCACGGCCGCCGCCATCGCCGAAATCGGCGGGTAGGGCGCGAGCGGGGGCATCGGGGCATCGGCTCCGGCGGCGGCGATCAGCAATCCGGCGAGCAGCAGCGTTTTCATGCTGCACCTTTTAACGGACGGTCGCGCAGCTCCTCAAACGCACCGCTCATTCGTACGACCGCGATGCGGCCGAAAACGTCGCTCGCGTCACGGCGTGGATCGCGGCATAGGCGGCCGGATAATCGTAGGCGTCGGCCGTCATGATCGCCAGCACGAACGGCGAGTCGCCGTAGGGCGCGACGATCGCGACGTCGTTACGCGTGCCGTCCACCTCTCCGGTCTTGTTCGCGACGCCCGTCCCGGGCGGAAGCGCCGCGGGAATCCCGTCGCGGTCGGTTTGCCCGAGCATGATGGCGACCATCGCGCGGCAATGGCGTGCCGAAACGATGGTCGGGATGCCTTCGCGCGCGCCGCGTTCGATGACGTAGAGCAGGCGCGCCATATCGGCCGGCGTCGAGACGTTGTCGTTGTGGTGCACGATCGCAGCGTAATCGAGGAACTTGCGGGCAAGGCGCGTTCGTTCCATCCCCACGCGGCGTCCGACGGCGTTGATCGAGGCGATGCCGAAGTGGTCGATCAGCAAGTTTGCGGCCGTGTTGTCGCTAAGGGTGATCATCGGAACGACGAGCTCGCGCACCGTGAAGCGCTCGCCGTCACGCGCGTCGGCAAGAAAGTCGGAACCGCCGATGAGATCGCTGCGGTGAAAGACGATCTCCGCGTCGAGCGCACCGGGTGTGGCTTCGGCCCGCACGTACGCGGTCGTCATGATGAGGATCTTGATCACCGACGCGGTCGGAAAGATCTCCGTCGAGGCGTAGACCGCGATCGGCGGCCCGGGCGCCATCGTCCGCGCGTAAACGCCCATCCGCCCGGGAAGCGCGCGTGCGATCGCGCGCACGTTCGACTTGACCGTCGCCGGGTTCGCGGCAAACGCGAAGGCCGGCGGCATCGCGAGCGTTACCCCGCCCGCGATGAGGAAGGCGCGTCGGTTCACGAGCCCGTGCCCTGATAGTGGCGCAATCCGACGAGCCAGAACGCGTACGCCGCGCCGAGCCAGGCTAGCCCAATCGCCGGCGTGAGCAGGCCGACCGCCGGATTGAGGTGGAGGCCGGTTTCGGCCTTTTGCAGGAAATACGTCGCCGGAAAGTAGTTCATGAACGCAAACGGCAGGACGAAGGCCAACACGATGCGCACGCCGCGCGTGTAGATGCTAATGGGATACCGCGTGAAATCCTGTTCCAGCGACATCACCACCCAGCGCAGCGTATCGACCCTCACGAACCAGAAGGAGCACGTCGCGACGGCCAGCGAGATGCCGAGATCGATGAGCGCGCCGCCGGCGACGACGAGCGGAACGAAGAGCAGGAAGACCCAATCCACGCGCACGTCGGCGGCGACCGTCGCGACGGCGAGGGTCGCGACCGCCAGCACTAAGCCGTCGGGAAAGATCTGCTGCGGGACCGTGAGAACCTGGAAGAGCGCATCGAGCGGACGCACGAGGAAGCGGTCGAAGCGGCCCTCGCGCACGTACTCGGGAACGCTGACGACGGTGAAGAAGAGCGTGTTATGCAGCTCGTGACCCGTCATCCAAAGGGCGTAGAGGAAGAACATCTGGCGAAAATCCCAGCCGTTCATCGACGGAAACTGCCGCATCGTGACGTAGAGCGCGGCGAGTGCGACTCCATGATAGACGATCGCGAAGACGAACCACATCACGAAGTTGGCGCGATACTCCAGCATCGTCAGCAGATTGATCCGCCAGTATTCCAGGTAGGCGCGAACCATCGGTGAGCGCTTTCGGTGCTCCGCTCGAGCTACCCGTCCGGCCGCCGTTTCGGCTCGATCTCACCATCGAAGCGCTGCGTCGCTTGGCGAGCAATACCGTCGACGTGGTGGGATCGGACGGCACGTACTACCGCGCCTTGCACGACGGAGCCGGAACGTCGGCGATCGCGGTTCGCGCGCGCGGCGCGCGGGCGATCGAGGTGCGCGCGACCGGATCGAGCGCGGCGCGGTGGCTCGACGTCGTCGCGCGGATGCTCGGAACGACGGTCGACGTAACGCGCTGGCACGAGCGCAGCGCCGGTATCCCGTGGCTCGCGCCGATTGCACGCACGCTGCGGGGTGTCCGTCCGCCGCGCTATCCGACGCTGTGGGAGGCGTGCGCGCACGCGATTTTGTTTCAGCAGATCTCTATTCACGCCGCCGCCGCGGTCATGCGGCGCGCGGTCGATCTGCTTGGGGCGCCGGTCGAGGCGGAGGACGTGCGGTGCATCGCGTTTCCGCCGCCGCAACGGTGGCTCGACGCACCCGAGGCGCAGCTGCGCGGCGTCGGGATCTCGACCAACAAGGTCGCGCATCTCAAGAGCGCGGCCGCGGCGATTCTCGGCGGAACCGTCGACGAAGCGGCGCTCGAGCAGATGCCGACCGTCGAGGCTGCCGATCGCTTACAGGCGATTCGCGGCATCGGCGCGTGGAGCGCGGCCGTGATCCTGCTCCGGGGCTTGGGCCGGCTCGATACGTTTCCGCTGCGCGACTCGGGCGTCGCACGGACGCTGGCGCTGCTCTCCGGGGATCCGCATCTCGACCAGACGGCGCTCTTAGGGCATCTCGGCGACGTGCGAGGGATGCTCTACTATCACTTGCTGCTCGGGCGGCTCCACGATCTGGTGCCGCGCTGAACGCTCAGCCGCCCTGGATCACGATGCGGTTCGCCGCGGCGCGCCACACGAACGACGATGCCGCGGCGAAAACGGCGAGCCACGCGACCTGCGCCGCGAGCGCCACCGGCCACTGCGCGGCGGGGATCACGCCGACGTAGATCAGCAGCGGCGTCGAATAGATGGCCGCGAACGGCAGCGCGAAGACGAGGCGCCCGACGATGCCCGGAAAGAGGGTGAGCGGAATGATCTGTCCCGACAGCAAGTCGGAGACCCACCGAACGATCAACTGTGCGGCAAACGTTTCGAGCGTCCAGAACGCGACGCAATTCATCAGAAAGTTCAAGAAGAAATTGACGCCGTAGCCGATCGCGAACGAGAGCAGAAAGACGGCGAACGTCGCGGGCGACGGCACGTCGATATGCACCAACAACAGCGCGCAGAAAAGCGATGGAACCACCAGCAGCGCGTGCAGCAGCGTTTGGCCGACCCCGTCGCTAAAAAAATAGAGCGGAACGCTGATCGGCTTCATGAGATCGGTCGCGATCGTGCCCTCGCGGATTCTTTCGCGGATCAGCCGCGTCCCGTCGACCTCCAATATGAGTGACATCAGCATCGCGGTCGTTGCGTACGTGATCATGCTGTGGAGCGGAAGGTTGATCGGCGCGGCGTTCTGCGCGTAGAGTGCCGTCCACAGCGCGCGCAGAATGTAGACGCGCAGGACCAGCGAGCCGATTTCGGTGAGGACTTCGAGGCGATAGGTCGCCTCACGCGAGAACGCTTTCTTGGCGAACTCGACGTACGGCTCGAGCGAGCTCGTAGCGCTAACGGCCCTTCTGCCGCCTGATCGCCTCTTGGCGCCGGTGCTCCATCTCTTCGAGCTCGAGCATCATCACGTCGACGACTTTGTCCACCTGCGTTACTTGCGTCGGCGGCGGCTCCTCACCGGCGCGGCGGCGCGGCGGCGGCTTGACGTTGCGGTGCTCCTCGAGCGCGGTATCCTGCGCGTGCGTCCTGCGCAGGAACTTGGCGTAGGTCTCGGCGGCCCGCGCGCGGACGTCCGGCGCGGCTTCGAGATTGAAGACGCCGGCGTAGAAATCGATCGCCGCGTGCACCTCCGGCGCTCGCTCCGGCGGCACCATCTCGGCAGGATCGCCGTAGGCGATGTGAAGCATCGGAACGGCGGCGCCCGCGCCCACGTGCGCGTTGACGTGCACGATGGCCCCGAGCGCCGCGCCCGCACCGTCGCCGAGCACGGCGCCGTTGAAGATCTTCGCGCCACTCGCAACGAAGCAGCCGCTGCCGATCGTCGCACCGACGACATACGCGTGCGGTCCGACGATGCAGCGGTCGCCGATTGCGACCGGAAACTGCAGCGCGCTGCCGCCGCTCGCTTTAACGACGGCGTTCTCCATCACGACGCACTGCGCGCCGATGGTAACCGGTGCGCCCTCTGCGGTGATCACGGCGCCGTGCAAGATGGCGCAATCGACTCCGATGGTCACGTCGCCCGCGATCGTAGCCGTCGGCGCCACATAGGCGCTCGAGTGGATCTTCGGTTTCTTCGTGCCGCTCGATAAGATCATGACGCGTCCTCCTCCGATCCGCGGCCGTATCCCTCAACATAGATCCGCCGGATGATCGATTCCAGATCGGGCTCTTCGAAGCTGACGTCTTCGACGCGGTAACGTTCGCTGGCTTGCCGGACGAGAAGGTCGGCGCGCTGCAGGTTGCGGTCGAATCGAAACCGCGCGGTCGCGTTCTCGGTGCCGGCGAGCTGCGCTCCGTCGAGCTGCGGCGCGGCGACCGGCTCGGAGAAGCGGACGACGAGCGTCCGGAACCGGCCGTACTCGTCCTTGATGCGCTCGACGTCGCCGTCGTAGATCAGGGTTCCGCGGTCGATCAACACGATCCGGCGGCAGAGACGCTCGACGTCGGCGAGGTCGTGCGTGGTCAGCACGATCGTCGCGCCGCGCTCGGAATTGATCCGCGAGATGAACTCGCGAATCGCTTCCTTGGCGACGACGTCGAGCCCGATGGTCGGCTCGTCGAGATAGACGATCTTCGGACTGTGGAGCAGCGCGGCCGCGAAATCGCCGCGCATGCGCTGCCCGAGCGAGAGCTGGCGAACCGGCGTTTTGAGAAAGTCGCTCATTTCGAGGATCTCGACGAACTCGCCGAGGTTCTTTCGGTACTCGTCGCGCGGCACGCCGTAGATTGCGCGCAGCAGCTCGAACGATTCGATCAGCGGGAGGTCCCAATAGAGCTGGCTGCGCTGGCCGAAGATCACGCCGATGTTGCGGGCGTTCTGTTTGCGGTCGCGCCAGGGCACGATCCCGGCGACGCGGACTTCGCCCGAGGTGGGTACGAGAATGCCGGTGAGCATCTTGATCGTGGTCGATTTGCCGGCTCCGTTCGGCCCAATGTAGCCCACGAGTTCGCCCGGCTCGAGCGAAAAGCTCACGTTGTCGACCGCAATGCGCTCGTCGTAGCCGTGCGAGAAAAACGAGCGCAGCGCACCGAGGGTCCCCTCGCCGCGCTTTCGGATCCGAAAGATCTTGCGCAGGTCGCGCGTCATGACGATCGGCAGGACGGGAGCGTTCGTCATTGCGTACTTCTTCCCCGGTGGTAGTTACCGTCTCGAACGAATACGGCTCGGGCGCCGTCGAGATCGCGCGGCGCGTCGCAGGCGAGCTCGGCTATACGTACGTCGATCACCAGCTCCCGGTAGTGGTTGCGAAGCGGCTGCAGGTGCGCCCCGAGACGGTCGAAGCGAACGAGAACGCCGGACCGTCGCTGGGAGAACGCTTTCTCACCGGCCTCGAGCGCGCGACGCCGGAGCTGGCCGAAGCGTCGGCGATCGAGCCGTTCGATCGCGAGCTGCTTCGCGCGGTGCAGGATGCGGTGCGCGAGTACGCGGCGGCCGGAAACGCGGTCATCGTGGGCCGGGGGGCGTCCGCGATTCTCGGCGCGCGTCCCGGCGTGCTGCGCGTCTTCATTCACGCGCCGCGTCCGTGGCGCGTCGCGCGGGTCGCCGAGGCGATGCAGGCGACGGCAGCGGCCGCCGAGGCCGAGCTCGATCGCGTCGATCGAGCGCGCGCCGCCTATCTGCGCGAGTGGTACCAGCTCGAGTTCGGCAATCCGCAGAACTACGATCTCTGCCTCGACGCATCGCGCCTAGGCGTTGAGGAATCGACGGCGCTCATCGTCGCGGCCGCGAGAGCCCGCGCAAAATGACCTCGCCGGGGTCGATGCTTGCGGCGCTGCGGTTCCGCGATTTCCGGCTGCTCTGGTTCGGGCTGCTCGTTTCCAATCTCGGTACGTGGATGCAATTCACCGCGATGGGGTTCTTCGTCGCGCGGATGGCGGGCACGCCGCATCAGGCGGCGTTCGATTTGGGCATCGTCGGCGCCGCGCGCGCGGTCCCGGTTCTCTTGTTTTCGCCGCTGGCCGGCGTCGTCGCCGATCGCCTGCCGCGACGCCGCGTGCTCTTCGTGACCAACGTGATCATGGCGACCGCCGCGCTGCTGCTCGCGATGCTCGCTAGCGCGCATCGCCTCGAGATGCTCGGGCTGGCCTTGCTCTCGGCGATGAGTTCCTCGGCGATGGCATTCGATTCACCGACGCGCCAAAGCTGGGTTCCGTTGCTGGTCGACCGAGAGTACGTTGGGAACGCCGTCGGATTAAACTCGGTGGCGTTCAACGCGCCGGCGGTCGTCGGCCCGGCGCTCGCCGGATTGCTGATCGTTTGGATCGGCGTCGCCGGCGCGTTCTATTTCAACGCGGCGGCGACGTTGGCGGTCGTCGCCGCCGTAATGCTGATGCGTCCGTCGCCGCCGTCGGCGCGCTACCGGGAGCCGACGCTACGTGCGATGCGCCAGGGCATCGCGTTTCTCGTGCACCATCCGGCGTTGCGATGGATCATGCTCGCGCAGTTGGTCACGGCGCTGCTCGCGCGGCCGTATAGCCAGCTCGTCGCGGCACTCGCCGTCAACGTGCTGCACGCCGGCGCCCGCGGTCTCGGATGGGCGGTCTCCGCAATCGGTCTGGGCGGATTCGGCGGCGCGCTCGTCACGGCGTACTTCGCGCAGCGCGAGCGGCGTTCGAAGCTGTGGCTGCAATCGGGCCTACTCATGTCGCTCGGCGTGCTCGGGCTCGCGTTCGTTCCGGGATTGGCGATCGCGCTGCCCGTCCTTTTCTTCGCCGGAGTCGGTACGCTCGCGTCGCTCGGCGTGACCAACACGTTGATTCAGACGCTCTCGCCCGACGACGTGCGCGGCCGCGCGCTCTCCATCTACACGATGATCGCCATCGGCGTCGTTCCGCTCGGCGCGCTCATCGACGGCGCGATCGCGTCGGCGATCGGACTGCGCGCGACGTTCGCGCTCGCAGGCGTCGCGTGCACCGCGCTGTTTCTGGCGATCTGGCTGTTTCGCCCCGCAGTTCGCGGCGTCTGATATAAAAAAGCGAGTCGCGATAAGATCGCGACTCGCATAAATAACTCCGCCGGTCTACACCGTGCGGAGTTCGGGGTTTCTGGTTTAGCCCGCTTTCTTTCGTCGGACTTTTCTGCGAACCGCCTTTCGGACCGCCTTCTTACGAACCGCCTTGCGGGCCACTTTACGGGCCACTTTCCGGCGAACGGCCTTGCGGGCTACTTTCCGACGTACTTTCTTGCGAACGATCTTGCGAGCTACTTTACGACGAATCGCCTTGCGGGCTACCTTGCGGCGAACCTTCTTGCGAACCGCCTTTCGAACTGCCTTTCGAACCAGCGCGACTGCAACCGCCTTTTTCACGGCCTTCTTGCGCGCGGCTTTCTTTCGAACTGCCATCGTTAGTACGAGTCATCCTTTCTCCGGTCGGCAACCGACCAGGGGTGTTGCCTACCTTATACAGTATTACGGGATTCAATGCAAGTTTTCGCCGATGACGGCGCACGCATCGATGTTCGCGTTGACGGCCGTCAACGCAAAACCGCAGTCGTTCTCATCCACGGATTTCCGATGACGCGTGCGATTTGGGAAGCGCAATCCGACGCGCTCGCGCGCGATGCGTACGTGCTGCTTCCGGACTTGCGCGGCGCCGGATCGTCGCATGCGTCCGACGGTCCGTACCTGATGGAGCGGCTCGCCGCCGACATCGCGATCGTACTCGATGCAGCGGGCGTGGAGCGCGCGGCGCTCGTCGGTCATTCGATGGGCGGATACGTTGCGCTCGCCTTCGCGCGCATGTTCACCGAGCGCGTGACGAAGCTCGCGCTGGTTGCGAGCCGTCTGCGCGCCGACACCGATGCCGAGGCGGATGCGCGCCGAACGCTCGCCGATCGCGTCGAGCGCGAGCAGAGCATCGAGGCCGTTATCGACGCGTATATACCGCGTTTATTGAGCGATACGACGTCCGCGCGGCATCCCGAGATCGTCGAGCGCGCGCGCACGATCGCGCGCGCGAACGCGCCGGCCGGCACGGCCGGAACGCTGCGCGGGCTCGCGCTGCGCGTGTCGTCGGAAGACATCGCCGGCGATCTCGACCTTCCGGTCTTGATCGTGGCGGGCGGAAGGGATCGGGTGGTTGAGCCGGCCGAGGCGCGGTCGGCGGCCGCGCAGTTCCCGCGAGCGGGACTGACGGTTTGCGCGCAAAGCGGCCACCTCCCGATGCTGGAGGAGCCGAGGTGCGTGACCGAGGCGCTCGAAGGCTGGCTCGCCGAGCCGGCTTAGCGGATCGCGGGGAAGTTGCGCCGGCGCCGGAAGAGGTTATAGAGGAAGAAGACTCCGACGGCAACCGCCGCCACGACGGCCGCTATGAGGAAGATCTTCAACAGGAAGCCGGCGACGACCAGAACCACGATCGCCACGGCGACCGCGATCGTAATTTTGACGAAGAGCGCTACGAGCGGATTGAGGGTCGGAGGCGTGATGTTTTTCATTGTTGCGCCTTTCTCTACCGCCGCCGCCTGCCGCAGGTTTCAGAGCCGCGCGAGCCGGTCGAGGGCGAGGTATCCGGCCGCGATCGACCCGCCCGCATCGATCGTGCCGCCAGCCAGCATTCGGCGAAACTCCGGCAACGGGACGAGCTCGGCTTCGAGGTGCTCGGTGAGGTCGAGCTTCGGCTCGCCGGTGCGCCGGGCACCCGTCCCCGCGTAGACGTGAGCGCGTGCGTTCGAGCGCACCGGCTCGTGAAAGAACGCGCCGACATACTCGCAGCGGTCGAGCGTGTAACCCGTCTCCTCGGCGAGCTCGCGCAGCGCGCAGGCTTGCGGATCTTCGCCTTCGTCGAGCAAGCCGGCGGGAAGCTCGAGATGGATCGCATCCGAGCCGTACCGGTATTGACGAACGAGCACGACCTCGTCGTCCGGCGTCAATGCCAGAACCACCGCGTACCCGCGCGACTCGCGGACGTAGTAGTTTGGTATGACGGTTCCGTTCGGCAGTTCGACTTCGTCCATCCGAAGCTTCATGTACGGCGAGTCGATGACGTAGCGCGACGCGCGCAGGCGCCAGGCCGGTTTTTCCATGCGCATCATCTATAGCCGAAGCGTTTGCGACTCCTGTCGCGAAGCAGGCTTTCGATGGCAGAGCAGTTCTTAGTCGTCGGTGGCGGAACGATGGGTTCGGGTATCGCGCTCACCGCCGCGAGCGGCGGTTACGACGTCGAGATCGTCGAGCCCGATT
>Ga0302325_10002440_pt1 | contig 45152 bp, 41 predicted proteins | sample Palsa_T0_2_FD_201948 | JGI IMG/M metagenome (GOLD analysis project Ga0302325, IMG submission 201948) | Peat permafrost microbial communities from Stordalen Mire near Abisko, Sweden - Palsa_T0_2 | ecosystem: Environmental > Terrestrial > Soil > Palsa > Peat permafrost | place: Sweden: Abisko... | reverse complement strand
TGTACCGCCCGGATCTCCAGCCTGTCCCTGCTCACCACCCCGACCATGACCCTGCCCCCGGACGCTCCGAGGTCAGCGGCCGCGACGACGATCTCAGCGCAGGAAGGCAGCGGTGACACCCCCGTCGACGGGAACGAGCAGGCCGGTGGTCAGGCTGAGCTCGCCGGTGGTCAGCGCGATTACGGCGGCAGCCACGTGCTCCGGCAGCACCTCCCGCTTCAGCAGCGTGCGGCCGGCATAGAAGGCGCCGAGTTCGGACTCGGGCACTCCGTACACCGCGGCGCGCTTCGCGCCCCAGCCCCCCGCGAAGATGCCCGATCCGCGGACGACCCCGTCCGGATTGATGCCGTTGACCCGGATGCCGAGGCGGCCGAGCTCGGCCGCGAGCAGCCGGACCTGGTGCGCCTGGTCGGCCTTCGCGGCGCCGTAGGCGATGTTGTCCGGCCCGGCGACCACGGCGTTCTTGCTGCAGATGTAGATGATGTCGCCGTCCAGGCGCTGCGCCGTCAGCTGCGCCGCCGCCGCTCTGGAGACCAGGAACGAGCCGCGTGCCATCACCGCGTGCTGCAGATCCCAGTCCGCGGCCGTGGTGTCGAGCAGCGGTTTCGAGACTGACAGCCCTGCGTTGTTGACCACCAGGTCCACCCCGCCGAAGGCCAGAGCGGCGGTCTCGAACGCGGTCCCGACGGCGGCCTCGTCAGTGACGTCAGCGGCGACGGCCACGGCGATGTCGGCCGGCTGCGCGGCCGGATGCGCGGCAGAGCCCAGCTCGATCGCCGTCTCCTGCGCCGCCGCCAGGTTGACGTCCGCCACCACCACGCAGGCCCCCTCGCCGGACAGGCGCCGTGCTATCGCCCGGCCGATGCCCGAGCCGCCGCCGGTCACCAGCGCGACGCGGCCTGCCAGCGGCCGCGGAGCCGGCCGGCGGGCCAGCTTCGCCTCCTCCAGCGGCCAGTACTCGATCCGGAACTTCTCCGCCTCGCTGATCGGCGCGTACTGCGAGACGGCCTCGGCGCCGCGCATGACATCGATGGCGTTCAGGTAGAACTCCCCCGCCACCCGGGCGGTCTGCTTGTCGGCGCCGAAGCTGAACATGCCGACGCCGGGCACCAGGACGACCGCCGGGTCGGCACCGCGCATCGGCGGTGAGTCCGCGGTCGCATGCTGCTGGTAGTAGGCCTCGTAGCCGGCCCGGTAGGCCTCGTGCAGCTCAGCCAGCCGGGCGGTGACCGCCTCGAGCGGCGCCGCCGCCGGCAGGTCAAGCAGCAGCGGCCGCACCTTGGTCCGCAGGAAGTGGTCAGGGCAGGAGGTGCCGAGCTGCACCAGCCGCGGGTGCGCCGCCCGGGCGAGGAAGTCGAGCACGGCCGGGCTGTCGGTGAAATGCCCGACCTGGCGGCGGTCGGTGGAGGCCAGCCCGCGCAGCACCGGTGCGAGCGCAGCCGCGCGCGCCTGGCGCTGCTGCCCGGGCAGCGCCTCGAAGCCGGGCAGCACCCGGCCGAAGGGCTCGCGCCTGCCGGTGTCGTCGATGAACCGCTGCGCCGTGGCGATGATCTCCAGTGAGCGGCTCTCGCACTCGTCACTGGTTGCGCCCCAGGCCGTGATGCCGTGGCCGCCCAGGATCACTCCGATCGCCGCGGGCTGGCCCCGCTGGATCTCGGCGATCTCGAGGCCGAGCTGGAATCCGGGCCTGCGCCAGGGCAGCCAGGCGACCCGGCCGCCGAAGCACTCCGCCGTCAGCTTCTCCCCGTCGGCTGCGGCTGCCAGCGCGATGCCCGCGTCCGGGTGGAGATGATCGACGTGAGCGGCGCCCACCAGGCCGTGCATCGCGGTGTCGATCGACGGCGCCGCGCCTCCCCGGCCGTGCAGGCAGTAGTCAAAGGCGGCCACCATCTCGTCCTCGCGCTCCGGCCCCTGGTACACGCCGGTCAGCGCGCGCAGCCGGTCCAGGCGCAGCACGGCCAGGCCGCCGGCGGTCAAGGTGCCCAGATCGCCGCCGGAGCCCTTGACCCACAGGAGCTCCGCCTGCTCGCCGGTGGCCGGGTCGGTCGCCGTGCCCTTGGCTGAGGCGTTGCCGCCCGCGTAGTTGGTGTTGCGCGGGTCGCTGCCGAGCCGGGTGCTGCGGGCCAGCAGGTCGGCTACCGGGTCACTCGCCATCAGCTGCCCCAGCTTGCCTGGACGCCGCCGACGCGGTCGGCCTCGATCTTCTGCTGGTACCCGGACTCGCGGTAGGCGGCGGCCGGGTCGGGAGGCAGGCCCTGCTCAGCGCGAAGCTCGGCCAGCAGCGGCCGCACGTCGGTGCTGTAGGCGCCCATCAGCACGTCGTGGGCGCCGAGCACGTCGCCGTCGCGCTGCGCCGCTGCCAGCGCCGCGGCGTCGACGAGCAGCGCCTTGGCGGTCGCCTCCTGCACGTTCATGACCGACCTGATCTCCGCCGGGATCTTCTGCTCGATGTTGTGACACTGATCCAGCATGAAGGCGATCCCGGCATCCGGCCCGAGCGCGTCCGCGAGCACGACCTCGCGCATGATCCGGAACAACTGAAACGGGTCAGCCGCGCCGACCAGCAGGTCATCGTCGGCGTAGAACCGGGAGTTGAAGTCGAACCCGCCGAGGCGCCGCTGCCGCAGCAGCACCGCCACGATGAACTCGATGTTCGTGCCCGGCGCGTGGTGGCCGGTGTCCACCACCACCGCCGCGCGCGGGCCGAGTGCCAGGCAGTGCAGCAGGGACGTCCCCCAGTCGGGCACGTCCGTCGCGTAGAAGGCCGGCTCGAACAGCTTGTACTCCAGCAGCAGCCGCTGGTGCCCGCCCAGCCGGTCGTACACGGTCCGCAGGGCCTCAGCCAGCCGGTCCTGCCGCGCGGAGATGTCGTCCTGACCCGGGTAATTGGTGCCATCGGCGAACCACAGCTTCAGGTCCGCCGACCCGGTCGCGTCCATGATGTCGACGCACTCGAGCAGCCGGTCGACGGCCTTGCGCCTAATCGCCGGGTCGGGGTTGGCGACACTGCCGAGCCGGAAGTCGTCGTCCTGGAACACGTTGGCGTTAATCGTGCCGATCCGAACCCCGGCGTCGGTGGCGTACCGGGACAGCGCGCCGTAATCGGGCACGCTGTCCCACGGAATGTGCAGCGCCACCGCGGGCGCCGCGCCGGTCAGCGCGTGCACCAGAGCCGCGTCGTCGATCTTCTCCTGGACGGTCCGCGGCACGCCGGGCTGCGCGAATACCTTGAACCTCGTTCCCGTATTGCCAAACGACCAGGACGGCAGCTCGATCTGCAGCCGGGCGACTGCGTTCTTGACGGCGGTCAGGTCAGCCATGGGTATCTCCTGCGGGAACGTTTGCGGTCAGTCAAGGTGGAAGATCTCAGGCAGCCGGCGGAAGCCCTCGTCTGGCCGTGCGGCCCCGGCGAAGAACTCCTGCATCTCCGCCTGCCAGCGGCCGTTGACGTCGGTCAGCCCCATCCGGGCAAGCGCCGCGTCATAGTCGTCGGTCTCCAGGTAGCCGACCAGCAGGCCGTCGTCCGCGAGATACAGCGAGTAGTTCGCCCAGCCGGCGTCCGCCAGCGCCTGCCGCATCTGCGGCCAGACGTCCTCGTGCCGCCGCCGGTACTCGGCGAGCCGGTCCGGCCGGATGCGGCTGATAAAGCAGACGCGTTCCACGCGTGTCTCCTCGGGCACCAGGGCCGGGCGGGGGCAGCCCCCGCCCGGCTCCGGGATCAGAAGTTGAACTGGTTGATGTTGGCGGAGTTGAAGACGAACGGCGGCCCGAGCAGGATCGAGTGGCCGGCTCCGACCGTGAACTTGCCGAGCTTGCCGGCCGTGAAGGACTGGCCAGCCGCGCTCGTGATCTTCTTGGAGTACAGCTCGACAGCCGCGTAGGCGGCAAGGTAGCCGAGGTTGGCCGGGTTCCAGAGCTCGAACGACTTCAGCGTGCCGTCCGAGACGTACTGCTTCAGCGAGTCGGGAGTGCCGAGGCCAGTCAGCGCGATCTTGCCGCGGTACTTCGGGTTCGACAGCACCTGCGCGGCAGCGAGGATGCCGACTGTGGTCGGCGAGATGATGCCGGCCAGGTGCGGGTAGCGCTCCAGCAGGCCCTGCGTTACCTGAGTGGCCGTTGTCGGGTCGTCGTTGCCGTAGACGGTCGAGACCAGCGTCATCTTCGGGTACTTGGCCAGTTCCTGCTTCATGTAGCCGATCCAGGCATTCTGATTAGTCGCGGAGGCGGCCGCCGAGACGATGGCGATCTGCCCTGTGTCGTGGATCTGGCTCGCCAGCAGATCCACCTCACTGGTGCCGATCGCTGATGTGGACGCCTGGTTGATGAACAGGTCCCGGCAGGTCGGGGCATCGGAGTCGTAGGTAACGACAATGATCCCCTTCTTCATGGCGCTGTCCAGGGTCGGGCACAGCGCGGTGGGGTCAGTCGCCGAAACGATGAGGATGTTCGCGCCCTTGGTGATAGCGGACTGGATCGCCGGGATCTGCGAGGCGGGCGTCGCGGCAGTGCCGCTGGTCTCCGTTCCGGTCTCGCCGAGGGTCTTCAGCGCGGCGAGCGCGCCGCCAGATTTCACGCTGTCGGCCGTGGTGAAGTACGGGTTGCCGAGGTTCTTCGGGATGACATAGACCTTGAGACCCTGGTCAAGGCCTCCTGGCCCCTTCTTGGCCGTGGTCGTCCCGGTCGAGGTACCCGAGGAACTGCAGGCCGCGACCACCGCGGAGGTGAGGAGCACGAGTGCGGCGTACCGCAGTGCCCTGGTGTGGCTACCTCTCATGATGAATCCTTTCAACTGAGGGTGAAAAACCGGGGAGGAGCAGCAGAACTGAGGAGCAGTTAGGGCTGAGGAGCAGTTAGGGCTGAGGAGCAGTTAGGACTGAGGAGCAGTTAGGACTGAGGAGCAGCGGAGCTCAGGGTCAGTGGCGAACGGGCTGGTCGGAAGCGGTCTCATGGTGCTCCCCCTGGCACGGCTCGCCGCGTCCCGGCGAGCCGCCTGCGGGCCCGGGCGGACAGGAAGGCCAGGTTGGGTACGAACACACTGAGCAGCAGCAGGCCGCCGATCACCAGCCCGGTGGCTTCCTGGTTGAAGTTGCTGAGGAACAGTGCGTTCTGGATGCCGGCGACGGCGAGGACCGCGAGCACGACGCCAACGATGGTGCCCTTGCCGCCGAAGATGGATACGCCGCCGACCAGCGCGATCGCGACGACGTCGAGCTCTAGCCCGAGTCCGTTGTCCTGGACGGCGGTGGCCAGCCGGAACGTGTAAAGCACCCCGGCGAATGAGCACACCAGGCCGGAGACGATGAACAGGATCGTCTTAACCCTGCGCACTCTGATGCCGGCGAACAGCGCCGCCTCGGGACTCGCGCCCATGGCGTATATCGACCGGCCGAACGGCGTCGCGTGCAGCACCACGCCGAAGGTCACCGCCAGGACGATGAAGATGCCCGCCGACCAGGACAGGTCGGTGTTCAGCAGCGGGTTGATGCCGACACTGGTGTAGCGGGCCGGGAAGTTCGAGATCGTGCTCGGCCCGAGCAGAATCAGCGCGATCCCCCGGTACAGCGCCAGGGTGCCGATCGTGACCGCGAGCGATGGCAGTCCGAGACGGGTTACCAGGACCGCGTTCAGCGTGCCGGCCAGCACGCCGACGATAGCGATAACGACGAAGATGGCCGGCATCGGCCAGCCGTGGCTCCACAGCACTCCGAGAATCGCGCTTGACATGCCGAGCATCGAGGCCACTGACAGATCAATCTCGCCGCTGATGATGATCAGGGTCATCGGCAGCGCCATGATCGCGATCTCGCCCGAGTTCAGGCCCAGGTAGAAGATGTTGCCGCTGCTGAAGAACCCGGAGGAGATGCTCGTTCCGAGCACTCCGATGCCGATCACGACGATGGCCAGGCCGGTCTCCCAGCGCAGCAGGTAGCGCAGTGCGTGCGCAGCCCGCGGCTGCGCGCCGACGTCGCCCGCGGCAGGCGCAAGCTGGCTCATGTCAGGCACCCCCTCGTGCTCGCAGTGACCGCAGCGCGGTGGCCAGGCGCACCGAGATCACCCGGTCCAGCGAGATAGCCAGCAGCAGAAGGAAGCCGGCGATCGCCTCGACCCAGAGCGAGGAGATACCGAGCACGTTCAGCGCGGAGTTGATCGTGTTGAGCAGCAGTGCGCCGAGCGCCGCCCCGACAGCACTGCCGCTGCCGCCGAAGATCGCCACTCCGCCCACGACGACCGCGGCGATGACCTGCAGCTCGTAACCGGTGCCGGCGCTCGAGTCGATCGTCTGGTACTGGGCGGCCCACAGGACTCCGGCCAGGCCCGCGATGGCGCCGCTGACCGCGAATGCGGTGAAGACGCGGCGCCCGACCCGGATGCCGGCCAGCCGAGCGGCCTCCGGATTCGAGCCGATCGCGTACAGCTCCCGGCCTGACCGGAAGGACCGCATATAGTACGCGCCGACGCCGACGACCACCGCGACGGCAATCGCGATGTAGGGGATGCCGAGCACGGTGTACAGCGGGATGTTCGTGAAGCTGCTCGGCAGCGTGCTCGCGACGACCTCGCCGCCGCCGACGTGCAGGATATCGATGCCGCGGATCACGTACAGCGTGGCCAGCGTGACGACCAGACTGGGCACCCGGCCGGCCGCCACCATAAGGCCGTTGGCGGCCCCGCACACCAGGCCGATGGCGATGCCGACGAGGAAGACAACCATGACGCTGATCCCGTGCACGCTGCCGAAAAGGCTGGCGGACACGTACGCCGACAGCCCCAGCACCGAGCCCACTGACAGGTCCACGTTCCGGCTGACCACGACCATGGTCTCGCCGAGCGCGAGCAGCGCGAAAACGGTGGTGTTGACCAGGACGAACTGGATATTGGACGAGTCGAGGAAGCGCGGCTGGATGGCGGCCGTCACCGCGACGAAGAGCACCAGCACGGCCACGATGCCGGACTCGCGGGCCCGGAACACCCGCTCGGTCAGCCGCCGCGACCGCACGTCGGCGCGGGTGCCGCGTGGCTCCGGCGGCGCGACGACGGCGCTCACCGGGCACCTGCCAGCTGGCCGGTAGCCGCCGCCACGACGCTCTCCTCAGTAGCGTCGGCCCGCGCGAACTCGGCCACCAGGCGGCCCTCTCGCATCACCAGGATCCGGTCACCGAGGCGCAGCACCTCGGGCAGCTCGGAAGAGATCATCAGGATGGCGACGCCGCTGCCGGCCAAGTCGGACAGCAGCCCGTGCACCTGCGACTTGGTCGCGATGTCGATGCCGCGGGTCGGCTCGTCGATGATCAGCAGCGCGGGCTTGCGGGCGAGCCAGCGGGCCAGCACGACCTTCTGCTGATTGCCACCTGACAGACTGGCGACCGGGTCAGTCAGCCGGCCGTACTTGATCTGCAGCCGCGCCACCCAGTCCGCGCTGAACCTGCGTTCCAGGCCGCCGGTCACGATCCCGGCGCGGCGCAGCCGCCGCAGCGATGCCAGCGCGACGTTCTGCTGCACCGACATTTCCATGACCAGTCCCTGCTGACGCCGGTCCTCGGGGACGAAGCCGATGCCCGCCGCCATCGCCGCGCTGGGCGAGGCGGCGCGCAGGGAGCGCCCGTTCACCGTAACCCGGCCGGCGTGGTAGCGGTCGATGCCGAAGATCGCCCTGGCGACCTCGCTGCGGCCGGAGCCCACCAGGCCTGCCAGCGCGACGATCTCGCCCGCCCGCACCTGGAGGGAGATGTCGATAAACACACCTTCCCTGGTGAGGTGCTCCACGGTCAGCACCGGCTCGCCCGCGGCCGGGCGACCCGTCGCCACCCGTTCGGCAATATCGCGGCCCACCATGGCACGCACCAGATCGTGCGCGGTCAGCCCCGCGAGCGGCTGGCTGAGCACCTGCCGGCCGTCGCGCATCACGGTCACGCGCTGGCAGATCTCGAAGACTTCCTCCAGGCGATGCGAGATGAACAGCACAGCGGCACCGGCCGCGCGCAAGGTTGCGACAACCTCGAACAGCCTTGCCGTCTCGACCGCGGACAGCGCGGCGGTCGGCTCGTCCATCACGATGATCGTGGCGTCCAGCGACAGTGCCTTCGCTATCTCCACGAGCTGCTGGTCGGCGATCGACAGGCCGCGGCAGATCCTGTCCGGGTCCAAGCGGACGCCGAGCCGGCCGAAGAGCTCATTGACCCGGTCCTTCATCGCTGCCGCGTCGATGCGCCGGCCGCGGCGCAGTGGCTGGCGGCCCATGTAGATGTTCTCGGCGACCGTCAGATCGGGGAACAGCAGCGGCTCCTGGTAGATCACCGCGATACCGGCAGCCTGCGCGTCGGCAGGTCCCGACAGCCGGACCGCGGTGCCGTTCACGATGAGCTCTCCGCTATCGGGCTGGTGAACGCCCGCGAGCATCTTGACGACAGTGGACTTGCCCGCGCCGTTCTCCCCCACCAGCGCGTGCGTCTCACCCCGGTAAAGCTCGATGGAGGCGTCCGCGACCGCCTGGACGGCGCCGAACGACTTCGCCGCGTGGCGCAGGACGAGCACGGGCTCCGTCGGCACGTCCGGCGTGACCCGGTCCGAAGCGGCACTGTCCGGGCTGGCACTGTCCGAAGCGGCACCATCCGGTGCAGCACGGTCCGGTGCAGCACGGTCCGGTGCAGCACGGTCCGGTGCAGCACGGTCGGGGCTGGCACTCTCCGGTCCGGTACCGCCAGTCACGCCGCTAGCCCGAGCTCTGTCAGGCGGCGCCTGTCACTCATCTGGTACTCGCTCCCCTGGCCGTCTGCGAGTGTGACGCAGTTCATATGGAACGTTTCAACTGCCCGTTAGTTTCAGACCGCTCCGTTCGTGCGTCAAGAGGCCAAATGTCTCCTTGGCCGATTCGTTATCTGCCGCCGCGGCCGGGCTGTCGCAATCGCGGGACGCTCGCGCCGCCTAGCTCCGGGCTAGCCGCACCGCGCCGATGCCCTGCGCGAAGCGCGCCCGGTACATCGTCGGACTTAGCCCGTAGCGCGCCTTGAACCGGCGGGCGAAGTAGTTCTGGTCCGGCCAGCCGACCGCCCGGCCGATGCAGCTGATGGACTGGTCGGAGTGCAATAGCAGCGCTGCCGCATGCGCCGCCCGGAGCCTGGCCAGATAGGCGATCGGTGGCAGGCCGGTCGATGCCTTGAACAGCCTGACCACGTAGCCCGGTGCTGAGCTCGCACGGCTACGCCGACATCGGCTACCGCCTGCCGGAGCAGCGGGGGCTGCCGTCCTGGCGGTACATGATCGAGCACGGCGCGACGACCATCTGGGAGCGCTGGGACGGACGGACCGAGAAACGCGGCTTCCAGTTGGCTGCGATGAACTCGTTCAATCACTATGCGCTCGGCTCGGTCGGCGAATGGCTGTACCGCTTCGTCCTCGGCATCGGCTTGGCTCCGGGCGGCGTGGCCTTTGACCGGCTTCTCGTCCGCCCGCACGCCGGGGGCTCCCTTACCAGGGCGGCAGGCAGCTATCAGTCGGTCCGCGGGACCAGCTGGAGCCGGGAAGCTGGCCAACTGAACCTCCGGGTCGAGCTGCCGCCGAACACCACCGCTAGCATCCCCCTTGCCAGCGCCGACGGTCGCGGGCCTGATCGCATGGCGGCGTTTCCGGGCGCGCCTGGAGTCAGCGAGGCTGTATTCGAGATCGGGTCGGGCAGCCGGGAGTTCGCCGGACCAGACCGCCTGGCGGCCGGCCGGCGCCCCGGAACTCAGACGATAAGGTGCAGCCCTGACACCGATCACCGGGAGGCCGCCGTCGTCGCTCTGTGCGTCCTGGCGTCCGCGGCCGCGCTCGCCTGGCTCTACCTCCTGACCCTGCACGGCGGCTACTGGCGGACGGGGCACCGGCTGCCGCCACTGCCCGCTGAGGCGCCAGGATCAGGCCCGTCCGCGCTGCCGCCGGTGACCGTCGTCATCCCGGCCAGGAACGAGGCCGCCATCCTCCCGGCCTGCCTGCCATCCCTGCTGAGCCAGGAGTATCCGGCCGGGCTCTCGGTCATCGTCGTCGACGATGACAGCACCGACGCGACCGCGAAGATCGCGGCCGAGCTTGGCGCGGGCAGCGACCTGACGGTCGTCGGCGCGCGGCCGACGCCGGCGGGCTGGGCGGGCAAGGTGTGGGCGATGGCCGAAGGCGTGCGGGCCGCCGGACCCGACGCCGGGTACCTCCTGTTCACCGATGCCGACATCGCCTATGCGCCGGGCACACTCGCGCGGCTGGCGCAGTGCGCGGCGGCCGGCCAGTTCGCCCTGGTGTCCCTGATGGCGCTGCTGCGGACGGGAAACCGGGCGGAGAGGCTGCTCGTTCCCGCCTTCGTGTACTTCTTTGCCCAGCTGTATCCGTTCCCGCGGGTCAGCAGGCGCCGGGCCAGCACAGCCGCGGCGGCGGGCGGCTGCATGCTGGTGCGCGCCGACGCACTCACTGCCGCAGGCGGGCTTGAGCAGATCGCCGGCGCGCGGATCGACGACGTCGCGCTCGGCCGGCTGCTGAAGCGCGCCGGCCGCCGCTGCTGGCTCGGGCTCACGACGGATGTCACCAGCGCGCGGCCCTACGACCGGCTCGCCGATATCTGGGACATGGTCGCGCGCAGTGCGTACACGCAGCTGCATTACTCGCTGGCGGCCACCGCCGGAGCGGTACTGGGGCTCGCCTGGCTGTACCTGCTGCCCCCGGCGGCGGCCATCGCCGGGCTCGTGCTGCTGTCCTCCGGGGCTGCTGCCGCGACCGCGGGCTGGCTGCTCGCGGCGGGCCTCGCGGGCTGGCTGCTGATGTCGGTGACGTATGTGCCGATGCTGCGGCTGTACCGGCTCTCGCCGCTGCGCGCGCCTGCGCTGCCGCTGATCGCGGCGATGTACGCGGCGATGACCGCCGACTCCGCCCGCCGCCACCACCGCGGCCGCGGCGGCGAGTGGAAAGGCCGCCTGATCCAGCCCGGCGCCCGCTGATCCAGCCCGGCGCCCGCCGCCCGCCGCTCCCGCCCGTACTGGCCGGATAGCTGATCTTGATGGAAGCCGAGTTGGTGGTGCCAGAACACCACCAACTCGGCTTCCATGATCGGGCCGGCCACCGCCCGGCGCGGACAGTGGCATTCTGGAGGCATGCAGAGCGTGTATGAGGCCGCGGGCGGCAGCGACGGCATGTTTCGCCTGGCCGAGGCCTGGCATTCCAGGGTCCTGGCCGACGAGATCGTCAGCCATGCGTTCAGCCACGGATTCCGGCCGGACCACAGCGAGCGGCTCGCCGCCTACTGGACCGAGGCGCTTGGCGGCCCGGCCGCCTACTCCGGCACCTACGGAGACGAGACCTCGGTCGTTCGGATTCATAGCGGCAACGGCGAGCACGCGGAGATGGACCGCCGGGCGATCGACTGCTTTGATCAGGCGACGCAGGACGTCGGAATCGACCCTGCCTGCGAGCTCCGGCAGGTCCTGCACGACTACTTCGCCTGGGCCACCACGACGCCCATGGCCCGGTACCACAAGTCTGCCGATGACGTCCCGGCGGGCCTGACCGTGCCCCGCTGGTCCTGGGACGGACTGCAGGGCTAGTGCCTCAGGGCGCGGTCGAGGCCGGGTTCAGCCGCACCAGGCGCACCGGGGTTGCCTCGTCGAGTTCCGCGATGGCCTCGCGCGACTTGACGAAGTCGGAGAAGGACCGGTAGCCGAGTGCCCGCTCGCTGAATGACGGGTCCATCCGCTTCATCTGGCTCTTCACCGCCGAGCTGTGCAGCCAGTCAGCGTCATCCTTCTCCTGGCCGAGCCGCAGCGCTCGCTCCAGGAGCCGGGTCGCCAGTTCCTGCGGGTCCTCGGCGTCGGCCTCAGCCTCGGCCTCTGTTTCCTCGGCCGGCGGTGCCGCTGTCTTCTTCGTCCGCCGCGACCCTCGCGAGGACGGCGGGCTCTCGGGCTCCTCGGCCTGGGGCTGCGCGCGGGTACCCTGGCCGGCTGACTGCCGGGGCGCCTCAGCGGGCGTGATGCCGGGAAGCGCGTCGTAGGTAACGAGCTCATCGCAGGCAGCGGCGAGCGCCCTGCTCGTCGATCCCGCGACGCCGACGCCGACCACGTAACGGCCGAGCCGCCGGCACCGCTGGGCGAGCGCGATGTAGTCGGAGTCCCCGGCGACGATCACCATATGCGTCAGGTCGGGGAGCCGGAACATGTCCTCGACCGCGTCCACGGCCAGCCTGATATCGGCGCCGTTCTTGGCGTAGGCGGCGGTCGGGAACAGCTGCACGAGGTCAACGGCGCGGCTGACAAGCTGCCCCCGGTAGTCGGCGTTCACCGGGGCTGACCAGTCGGCATAAGCGCGGGTCAGCACCAGCGTGCCGAACGACGAGGCGAAGTCGATCACTGCGCCGACGTCGACCGTCGCGCGCCGGAGCCGGTCTGCTATCTCGGGATCTACCGGACCGTCGGGCCTGGTGAACCCGCGCGCCTTGTCCCGCTGGAACTGGCCACGGCCGTGAACCTGGTCGTAGCGCGAGATCACGATGTTGTCGAAGTCGATGTAAACGGCGACACGGGCGCCGCCGGGATCGTTCATAAGGTCCACTGTGGCACAGCAGTCACCGTCGCGGTCACGCCGCCGGCCGGAGCGCTAGGCGGGCGGTGTGTCGCCGATCAGCCAGCGCGCCCCGGCCCCGCGGCTGGCCGCCGTGTCGTCCGGGTTGGACAGCCGGCAGGTGCGCAGGGACAGGCAGCCGCAGCCGACGCAGCTGTTCAGCGTCTCGCGGAGCCGCTCAAGCTCGGCTATCCGCTCGTCGACGCGGCGGATCCAGGTCGCTGAGACCTTGTTCCAGTCCGTCTTGCTCGGGGTGCGCTCGTCCGGCAGCCGGGCCAGCGCGCCTCGCACCTCGTCGAGACTGAGCCCCACTGTCTGGGCCGCGCGGATGAACGCCACCCGGCGCAGCATGGCGCGGGCGTAGCGGCGCTGTCCGCCCGCTGTCCGCGTCGAGGAGATGAGGCCCAGTTGCTCGTAGTAGCGCAGCGCCGAGGTGGCGACCCCGGCGCGGCGGGCGAATTCGCCGATGGTGATCCGGTCGGCAAGCATGGCCATGACACCCGATCATAGCCCTTGACTTCAAGTGCGCTTGAAGTTGAAGGATAGGTCCATGACCACGACGCAGCTCAGCCAGTTCGGTTACGGCGACCTGGAGTCACTCATGGCGCTGATGACCGGCGACGAGAAGCACGGCCCCGCGGCGACCTCCACGCTCGATGTGCTGTGGGTTCTCTATGACCGGGTGCTCAACATCAGCCCGGCGGGCGCCGACGATCCCGGGCGCGACAGGTTCCTGCTGTCCAAGGGCCACGGACCGATGGCCTACTACGCGGTACTCGCCGCCAAGGGGTTCATCGACGCCGGCCTGCTGCCAGGGTTCGCCGGCTACTGGTCCCCGCTCGGCCACCATCCGGACCGGACGCTGATTCCCGGCGCTGAGATCGGCAGCGGCTCACTCGGCCACGGCCTGGGCCTGGCCGTCGGGATGGCACTCGGACTGCGCGCACACGAGCTGACGCGCCCGCGCGTCTTCGTCCTGGTCGGCGATGCCGAGCTGGACGAGGGCTCCAACCATGAGGCCATCGCATTCGCCGGCGCGACCGGGCTCGATGGCCTTCACGCCGTCGTCGTCGACAACGCCTCAGCCACGCACGGCTGGTCCGGCGGCATCGCCACCAGGTTCGACCGGGAGGGCTGGTCGGTCCTGATCGCGGACGGCCGCGATCACGATGCGCTCGAGGCCGCACTGAACGCGCCGCACCCGGGTCAGCCGCATGCCGTGATCGCTGTCGTGGAACCCAGGGATTCTCCCGTCGCCCGCCCAGCCGCCAACGTCCGCTGAAACTGAGGTAGCCATGGAAACAATGCGGGAACGCTTCATCGCCACCGCCACCGAGCTGCTGGACGCCGATCCGCGGCTCGCGGTCGTCCTGGCCGACATCAGCGCGGCCCAGTTCGCGTCCGCCGCGGCCCGCCACCCCGGCCGCGTCATCAATGTCGGCATCCGCGAGCAGCTGCTCATCGGCGTGACCGGCGGTCTCTCCCTGGCCGGGCTCCGCCCGATCGCGCACACATTCCCGTCGTTCCTTGTCGAGCGCCCCTTCGAGCAGGTCAAGCTCGACCTCGGCCACCAGGGTGTCGGGGCCGTGCTGGTCAGCTTCGGCGGGTCGTACGACATGGCCGCGGAGGGCAGGACCCACCAGGCGCCAGGGGACGTCGCGCTGATCGACACCCTCGATGGCTGGACAATCCACGTGCCTGGCCACCCGGACGAGGCCGAGCAGCTGCTGCGGCACGCCGCTGCCGGGAACGACCGGGTCTATCTCCGGCTGTCCGGCCAGAGCAACCCGGGGCCGCAATCCATAAGGCCAGGCGTTTTCGAGACCGTCCGCGCCGGGCGGAAGGGAACGGTCATGGCCGTCGGGCCGATGCTCCAGCCAGTCCTGGATGCGGTCGCCGGCCTCGACGTCACGGTGCTCTACGCCGTCACTGTCCGCCCGTTTGACGCCACCGCGGTGCGCCACGCCATCCATGCCGCTGACAGCGCTGACGTCGTGCTGGTCGAGCCGTACCTGGCCGGAACGTCCAGTCGCGAGGTCGACGACGCGCTGATCGACCTGCCGCACCGCGTACTCGCGCTCGGCGTGGGCCGGACCGAGCTGCGCCATTACGGCACGCCCGCGGAGCACGCCGCGGCGCACGGCCTGGACGCGCCATCGCTTCGCGAACGGATTTCGGCCTTCCTGCGGTGATCGTCAGCCCGCGCGGCAAAGAACGAGATACTGATCACATGGTTGATGACACAGCACGGGATCGGGCCATTTACCACGCACTGAAGGCGGTCGACGAGGTCGCCGCGGCCCTGCAGACCCACCTGATCGAGGAGCACGGCGCGGACCCGGACCGGACTGCCCCGCAAAGCTCCTCGTCGAACTCGCTCAAGCTGCTGCGGCAGGCTCGCGAGCGGCTGGGCGAGGGACTGCGCGCCGTTGAGGCCGACGGCATCGCCGAGTCCGACGCGATCTCGCTGCGCAATCAGTGACCGGAGAGCAGCTCAGCCTCGGCGTAGCTGCCCGGTCGCGTAAGGAGCACGAGCGCCGGCTCGCCATCCATCCGCTTCATCTCGGCCGGATCCCTGCTGACCTGCGGGAACGGATCTACCTGGAGCGCGGCTACGGGGAGTCGTTCGGCATCAGTGACGAGCAACTCGGCCGCAGCGTCGCCGGCCTGCGCAGCCGGGCCGAGCTGGTCGCCGAGTGCGATGTCATCCTGCTCCCCAAGCCGCAGACAGCGGACCTGGCGGAGATGCGAGCGGGCCAGATCCTGTGGGGCTGGCCGCACTGCGTCCAGGATGAGGAGCTCACCCAGGTGAGCATCGACCGCAGGCTCACGCTGATCGCATTCGAGGCGATGAATTACTGGGCGCCGGACGGCTCCTTCAGCCTGCACGTCTTCCACAAGAACAACGAGATGGCCGGCTACTGCTCGGTACTGCACGCCCTGGAGCTGGCCGGGCTGACCGGCGATTACGGCCGGCGGCTGCGAGCGGCCGTCATCAGCTTCGGGGCCACCGCGCGCGGCGCGGTGACCGTTCTCAACGCGCACGGCGTCAGCGACGTCGACGTCGTGACGCACCGGGCCATCAACGAGGTCGCCTCGCCGATCCACTCGGCCCGCATGATGCACTTCGCCCTCGACGACGATGATCCGGGCCGCTGCCTCGTCCTGCGCGATGGCCGCCCGGTGCCGATGGCAGAGTTCCTCGCCGGGCACGACATCGTGGTCAACTGCGTCCTGCAGGACACTGATGCGCCGATGATGTTCGTCACGAGCGACGAGCTGGGCTCCTTCGGATCCGGCAGCCTCATCGTCGACGTCTCCTGCGACGAGGGGATGGGCTTCAGCTGGGCGCGGCCTACTTCCTTCGCCGAGCCGATGTTCACGGTTGGCAATAACATCCGCTATTACGCCGTCGATCACAGTCCGTCGCTGCTCTGGGACTCGGCGACGTGGGAGATCAGCGAGGCGCTCCTGCCGCTCCTGCGTCCCGTGCTGGCCGGCCCCGGCTCATGGGAGGCGAACGATACCGTCCGCCGCGCCATCGAGATCCGCGACGGCGTGATCCTCAACCCGCGGATCCTGTCGTTCCAGCACCGCTCACCCGCTTACCCGCACCTGCTGCGCTAGGAGCGCACGGTTCCGCGGCTGTCGAAGGTCATCGCGCGCTGCAGAGCCGCGGCCCGCATGGCGGGGGGAACCTCGACCGGCCCGCCCAGCCCTCCGGCATTGATGCCCGCCTGCGCCGCCTCCTCGACCACTCCGCCGATCATGATTGCCAGCTCCGGCGTGCGATGGAAGACCAGCACGCCGTGGTTGGCCAGCAGGACGGCGGGAACGCCCGGTCTGACCGCGGCCCGGATGCTGTCGACCGCCTCGTCGGATCCGCGTGGCGCGTACCCTGCCAGCGGCACCCCGTCAGCCAGGCCGAACATGGCCAGCGCCTCGACCCAGCACCCGATCGGCCGGTGCGCCACCGCGTGAGCGGTGGCAAACGGCGAGTGTGTGTGCAGGACGCAGCCGACGTCGGGATCGGCGTACATGGCGGTGTGCATGGCGACGACGGCGGCGGCGATGGGCGGCAGCTCGCCCTCCAGCAGGGTGCCGTCCAGCCTGACCCGCACGACAGCCGACGCCGGATGGTCGCGCAGCGAGGGGCCGGCCGTGAAATAGATCTCGTCCTCGGCACCGGGCACGCGGACGCTCACGTTGCCATGCCCGTTCGCCGAGATCGCACCGCTGGCGACCACCCGCCTGGCGATGTCGACGACCTGCCCCGCCAGGTCTGCGTCCATGACCAAACCCCCTTGACGAGCCGGGAACGCGCGAATGCACCCACGGTAGCGCGCCGGTTGCGCCCGGTCATTCAGGTCGCGGATCCCACCGGAACCGGCGGATGGCCACGACCGCGCCGGCGCAGCCCCGCACGGCGAGGACGGCGAGATGCGGCCAGTCAGGTCCGGCGTGCTCAGCCAGGGACCGGGTCAGCGCCTCATCAGCCCGTAGCGCCCGCTGGCTGCCGCCGGCGCAGGGCCGCGGCCAGCCGCTCATAATCCGCCAGCGTGTTGTACAGCTGCGCCGACACCCGCAGCCAGTGCGAGCCGCCGTGGCTGGTGACGGGCACGACCACGCCCTCGGCATCGAGCAGGTGGCGCTCCAGAGCCCGGGCGTCATCGTCCGTCACCGGCCACGGCAGGCCGACCAGTCGCATCGCGGCGCCCAGTCCGTCGGCGGCGGCGGGAGCGCTGGTGCCGGCCAGCTCGGCGATCAGCGCGGCGCCCTGGCCTGCGAGGTCGTTGTTGTGCTGCCAGACGGCCGGCCAGCCCGCCTGGCCGAAGAACGCGAGCACGGCCGGGACGGCGAGCAGCGGACTGGGATCGCGGGTGCCGGTCCAGTCGAAGGCCGACTGATACCCGTCGGTCACGCCGTGCGAGGTGACCAGCGGCCGGAGGGTGTCCCGCCACCGCGGCGCGGCGTACAGGACAGCGGACGCCTTGGGCGCGCACAGCCACTTGTGCATGTTCCCGACCCAGAAGTCAGGATCGATCCCGGTCAGGTCGACCGGTACCTGGCCAGGCGCGTGCGCTCCGTCGACCGCCACCGGAACGCCCTGGCGCCGGCACTCCCTGGCGATCTGCGCGACCGGGAACACCATGCCGCTGCACGAGGCAACGTGGTCGACGATTACCAGCCTGGTTCGCCCGCTCAGCCGGGACAGCACCGCCTCGGCTACGGCCGCCCGGCTGGCTGCCGGAACCGGGACCGGCGCGACCTGCAGCACCGCCCCGGTACTCGCGGCCGCACGGTGCAGCTGCGCGAGCACCGCCGGGTAGCAGTGGTCGGTCACGACCACCTCGTCGCCGGGCGCGAGCCCGGTCTGCGCGATCACCGTCTGCATGCCGGTTGTCGCATTGTCGACAAACACCACGCCGTCGGGGCTCGCGCCGAGGAAGCCAGCCACCTCGCCGCGCACCCGCTCAAGCAGCTCGGGCAGCTGGCGCACAAGGAAACCCGTCGGGTTGCGCTCCAGGGCGGCACGCCAGCGCTGCTGCTCTGCCTGGACCGACAGCGGCGTCGCGCCGAAGCCGCCGTGATTGAGGTAGGCGAGGCCAGGATCGAGCGCCCACGCGGACGCGTCAGGAAGCATGCCTGCCCCTAGGCCTCGAACGCCTCGGGCGGCGGGCAGGCGCACATCAGGTTCCGGTCGCCGTAGGCCTGGTCGATCCGGCGCACTGGCGGCCAGTACTTCGCCCGCCGGTCGCCGCCCGCCGGGTAGGCCGCGGTCTCCCGGTCGTAATCGTGCTTCCAGTCACCGCTGATCAGCATGCTCGCGGTGTGCGGCGCGTTCTTCAGCAGGTTGTCCGCCGGGTCGTACTCACCGGAGGCGACCAGCTCGATCTCTCGGCGGATGGCGATCATCGCGTCGCAGAACCGGTCGAGCTCGGCAACGTCCTCGCTCTCGGTCGGCTCGACCATGAGCGTGCCGGCCACCGGGAACGACATGGTCGGCGCGTGGAAGCCGTAATCGATCAGCCGCTTGGCCACGTCCTCGGCGGTGATCCCGGTCTGGGCCGTGATCGGCCTCAGGTCCAGGATGCACTCGTGCGCGACCAGCCCGCCGCGCCCGGTGTAGAGCACCGGGAAATGCCCGGTCAGCCGCTGCGCCACGTAGTTCGCGGCCAGCACCGCCACCTGCGTCGCGCGGCGCAGCCCGTCCGCGCCCATCATCGTGATGTAGGCCCATGAGATCGGCAGGATGCCCGCGGAGCCGTACGGCGCCGCCGCGACCGGATGTCCCTGCTCCGCACCGGGGAGGAACGGCGCCAGGTGCGCGCGCGCGGCCACCGGCCCGACGCCGGGACCGCCGCCCCCGTGCGGGATGCAGAACGTCTTGTGCAGGTTCAGGTGCGACACGTCGGCGCCGAACCTGCCTGGCTTCGCGAGGCCGACCAGCGCGTTCAGGTTTGCGCCGTCGACGTACACCTGGCCGCCCGCCTCGTGGACGGCCGCGCACACCTCAACGATGGTCTCCTCGAACACGCCGTTCGTCGACGGGTAGGTCACCATGACCGCGGCGAGCGAGCCAGCGTGCGCGGCCAGCTTCGCGCGCAGGTCCCCGAGGTCGATCGCCCCGTCGGAGCCGCACTTGACGACGACCACCTTCAGCCCGGCCAGCACTGCGCTGGCCGCGTTCGTGCCGTGCGCGGACTCGGGGATCAGGCAGATGTCCCGCTCCGGCTGGCCCTGCGACCGGTGGTAGCCGCGGATCGCCAGCAGCCCGGCCAGTTCGCCCTGCGACCCGGCGTTCGGCTGCAGGCTGATCGCGTCGTACCCGGTGATCTCGATCAGCGCGGCCGACAGCCCGTCGATCAGCTCCTGGTAGCCCGCGGCCTGCCCGGCGGGGGCGAAGGGGTGCAGCCCGGCGAACTCGGGCCAGGTGATGGCCTCCATCTCGGCCGCCGCGTTGAGCTTCATGGTGCACGAGCCGAGCGGGATCATCGACCGGTCCAGGGCGATGTCCCGGTCGGCGAGCCGGCGCAGGTACCGCAGCATCGCGGTCTCATTGCGGTAGCTGTGAAAAACCGGATGATCCAGGAACGTGGTCGTCCGGACCAGTCCGGCCGGGAGGGCCTCGGCCGCCGGAGCCTCAGGAGAGCCTGCGGGCAGTGACACCGGCTGGCCGGCCAGCGCGCCTGCCACCGCGGCGAGCTGCTCGTCGGTCGTGGTCTCGTCGAAGGCTACCTGCACCATGTCCGCGCTCGCGGTCCAGACGTTGAAGCCAGCCTCGGCCGCGCGGGCAGCCGCCGCCCTGGCCTGCTTCGGCATGATCAGGCTGACGGTATCGAAGAACTCCGGCCAGCGCGTTTCGTAACCTAGGTCCTTCATTGCGGCGGCGAACGCGGCCGCCTTGCGGTGCACGCGCCGGGCGATCGCGGCCAGGCCGTCGGATCCGTGGTAGGCCGCGTACATCGCGGCCATGACCGCGAGCAGCACCTGGGCGGTGCAGATGTTGCTGGTCGCCTTCTCCCGGCGGATGTGCTGCTCGCGGGCCTGGAGGGCGAGCCGGTAGGCCGGATGGCCGTCGGCGTCAACTGAGACGCCGACCAGCCTGCCGGGCAGCTGGCGCTTGAGCGCGTCGGTCACGCAGATGTAGCCGGCCTGCGGACCGCCGTAGCCCATGGGCACGCCGAACCGCTGGGTCGTGCCGACGGCTATGTCGGCGCCCAGCTCTCCCGGCGGGGTCAGCAGCGTCAGCGCGAGCAGGTCGGCCGCCACGACGGCGAGCGCGCCCGTGTTTTTCGCGGCGCTGATCAGCGGGGCCAGATCGCGCACCTCGCCGCTGGCGCCGGGGTACTGCAGCAGCACGCCGAACAGCTCGCCGTCCGGCTGCTCCGCGATGAGCTCTGCGGTGACGCGGCCGGTGACCAGCTCGATGCCCAGCGGCTCGGCCCTGGTCGCGAGGACCGCGAGTGTCTGGGGCAGGCAGTCGGCGTCGGCCAGGAACACCCGGCCCTTGCCCCGGCCGCGGCGGGCCAGCGTCATCGCCTCGGCCGCCGCCGTGGCCTCGTCCAGCATCGAGGCGCCGGCGACCGGCAGCGCCGTCAGGTCCTCGATCATCGTCTGAAAGTTCAGCAGCGCCTCGAGCCGACCCTGGGAGATCTCCGGCTGGTAGGGCGTGTACGCGGTGTACCAGGCCGGGTTCTCCAGCACGTTGCGCCGGATGACGGCCGGCGTGTAGGTGCCGTAATAGCCCAGGCCGATCATCGAGGTGGCGACGGTATTGCGGCCGGCCAGCCGCCGCAGCTCGGCGAGGGCCTCGTCCTCGGTGAGCGCCGGGGGCAGGCTCAGGCCGCCGCTGGCGATGCCGGCCGGAAGGGCCGCCTCGGTCAGCTCGTCGAGCGATGTGTATCCGACGGCCTCGAGCATCCTGGCCTGGCCGGCCTCGGCGGGTCCGATGTGACGCTGGCTGAAATCCACGGGAGCCTCCCAGAAGGTGACGAAACTCCCCCTCTGTCAACCGCCGCGCGCGGGCTTCAGAGTGCGCACACCGTCCGGTCCCTGGTGCCTGAGAGGTTCCGGGGAGGTTGCCCCTTCGGCGCTCCGAGCCGGCTGCACGAAGACTCTCCCGGCCGGTGTGTCCAGCAGCCTCTGAGCCTACCCGAGCCGGCCCATCATTCCGGGCCAGCTGGGTAAGAACACCCTACGGGGGGATGCGAATGCCGAGACGGGGGATATCGGCGCCGCTCAGCCTGCTGGCGGTGGTGCTATCGGGGTGTCTGGTGGCTGCCTGCAGCCTGACCGGCAGCTTGTCCGGGAGCCTGTCAGGACGCACGGTCGTTGTCCATGACGCCGCGTACGAGCACGGCCTGGCGGCCGGGGAAGCGGCCAGGCACGGCCACAGATTCGGGCGGCACCATACGTATTACGACGTGGCCTCGTTCTGCGTGAAAACCGCGTTCAAGGACATTCAGAAGATGAACGGCTCGCTGCTGGACTGGACCGAGGGCTTCGAGAAGGGCTGCCGTACCGCCAGGTAAGCGGCGGTACCGCTAGGTAAACAGGGGCAGCCGCTAGGTAAACAGGGGCAGCCGGACGCTGTCCTGCGGGCCGGCCGGGAGGCGGCCGGTTCCCTTGAGCGCGCACGTGATGTCGTCCCAGTCCGCGGGTAGCGGTGCCCTGGCCAGGCCCTCGAGTACGCGCCGGACGATGGCCAGCCCGGCCGGATCCGGCGGCGGTGCGTCCGGCAGCCCGACGGTCAGGTCCAGGTAGTGGACGGTCGCCTCGGTCACCAGGGTGGCGATGAAGTCGTCCGTGCTCAGGGCCAGGCCCTGCGTAGCGACCACCGGGTAGGGGCAGCTGCGGGCAGCCCGCACGGCAGCGGCTGACGTCTCCCGCCATTCGCCGGCCAGGAAGGACACCGGATAGGCGGACGCCACGATCCGGACGTGCCTGGCGTGCCTGGCCGCCGAGTCCGCATCGGGCGCTGCAGGATCGTCGCTGCCGGGCGAGAACGGCCGCCAGTACGAGACCGCGTCGGTATCGGGCTCCCCCTGGGCCGGGGTGGCGAACGTGACGAGCGCCCGGCGCGCGTCCATCAGCTGGTGATACAGGACATCCATCCGAGCCCAGCCCGCGCATCTGCTCGGCTGGAGTGCCGACGCCTCGGTCAGGCCGTGGGCAACATCGGCGAGCTGACCGTAGATCGCCTCGAGGGCCGGCCCGCTAGCCAGTCTTCCGGGCCCTGCGGCTGGCGAGCTCATCGGCCGCACGGCCCTCAGCAGTACCGTCATCGGCCCGCTCGGCGGGCAGCTCGGCGAGCGTCCCCTCGACCTCCTGCCAGACCCGGCCGAGCGCGATGCCGAACACGCCCTGGCCACCTTGCAGCAGGTCGACGACCTCGTCCGGCGAGGTGCACTCGTACACGCTGACGCCGTCGCTCATCAGCGTGACCCGAGCAAGGTCAGCTGAGCCGCGCTCGCGCAGGTGGGCTACCGCAGCCCGGATCTGCTGCAGCGAGATGCCGGTATCAAGCAGCCGCTTGACGACCTTGAGCACCAGGATGTCGCGGAACCCGTAGAGGCGCTGCGTGCCCGAGCCGCTCGCGGACCTGATGCTCGGCTCGACGAGCCCGGTCCTGGCCCAGTAGTCCAGCTGCCGGTAGGTGATCCCGGCGGCCGAGCATGCCGTGGGCCCGCGGTAACCCAGGTCGTCCGGCTCGGTCCCGACCTCAGCGCCTGCCTCCTCGCCGAAGAGCAGTTGCTGCTCTCCCGCGGAGGGACGCGCCGAACGGGCACCGTCGCCTCGTGTTACCGCCACAACCACCTCCGGCCCCGGCCACCCCGGGTACACTTCTCGCACGGTAGGCCGCGAGGCGTAGCCACGTCAACGATCACCGGCGGCGAGTCGCGCTCCGGTCAGGCGATACCGAAGCGGTCATCCCGGCACGTTACGTGGACCTGCCGAAATCCTCGGGCGTAATGGAGTCCAGGAACTCCCGGAACTTCTCGACCTCGTCCTCCTGCTCATCCGGAATCGCGACCCCCGCCTCGTCGAGGATCTCGTCCCTGACGTAGATCGAGGCGCCGGTGCGCAGCGCCAGCGCGATGGAGTCGGACGGACGGGCGCTGACCTCCCGGCCGTTCGAGAAGATCAGGTCCGCGAAGAAAATGCCGTCCCGCAGAGCGGTGATATTGACTGTCGTGAGCCGGACCTCCAGAACCTCCAGCACGTCACGCATCAGGTCATGGGTCAGCGGCCGCTGCGGCACCATGCCCTGCTGGGCGAAGGCAATGGCAGTCGCCTCGTTGGGCCCGATCCAGATCGGCAGGTACCGCTCGCCCTCTGATTCCTTCAGAAGGACGATCGGGTTATTCGTGGCCATCTCCACCCGGACGCCGACGACCTCCATCTGCCTCACGGCGGCTCCGTCCCTCTCCGCGCCTGCGCGCTGCGGCTACTTCCGGATCTGCCTACTGGCATTCCCCTTCTGCCTGCAGGCACTCCCTTTGTCAACGTACACCCGCAATCGCGGGAGACCAGACCGTGGTCGTCACGCGCTCGCTCCCCCGACGTCCCTGACCTGCTGGCCCGCTGGAGGTCCGGCCGCCGCAGCGCCCGGCTCGGCCTCAGTCAGCCCGGCCTCGGCCAGGGTCCCGGCCACCAGCGCGCCGTGCAGGCGGAGCACCAGGTCGGCGAGCTCACCCGCGGTGCGGGCGGCCAGTTCCCTGGCACCGCTCCCCCGCTGCCGCAGGATCGGCGCCACCAGGCTCTCGATCATGGTGGTCTCGCGCTCGGCCGCTGCCCGCACGGCCCGCAGGTGGCGCGCCTCGACGCCGTAAGCCGACAGCGCGACCGCGGTCCTGGCGACCTGGAGCGCATCCGGGCCGTAGTGCCGCCCGACCCGCTGAACCAGGCCGAAGGTCTCCAGCTCGGTCAGCAGTGCCTCGGTCAGTCCGGCCGCCTCGACCAGCTCCCGCCGGCTGAGCGGCCTGCCCGGCTCCGGCTCGCTGCCGCCCGCGGGCCCGGCCGGAGCGCCCGGCGCGGCGGCAGGCGTCTCGCCAGTGTTCTCCAGCCGGTCAAGCCGCTCCTTGATCACCCGCAACGGCAGGTACTGATCACGCTGGGCGGTGAGAATGAAGCGCAGCCGGTCCACGTCGGCCGCGCAGAACCGGCGGTAACCGCTGGGCGAGCGGGCCGGCATGACCAGTCCCTCGGTCTCCAGGAATCTGATCTTGGACACGCTGACGTCCGGGAAATCAGCGCGGAGCTGGGCGAGGACCTCGCTGATGCCAAGGTAACCGGAGCGGTCGTTCATCCCCCGACCTGCGGGCCTCCGCCGAATTCGGCTGCGGACCCTGGCCCGAGCAGGAAGACCAGCCGGAACTTGCCGACCTGGACCTCGTCGCCTTCGTGCAGCTCGGCTTCCTCGATCCGCTCGCGGTTGACGTAAGTGCCGTTCAGGCTGCCGACATCGCGGACCACGAACCTGCCGCCCTGGCGGTAGAACTCGGCATGGCGGCGGGAGACGGTGACGTCGTCAAGGAAGATGTCGCTGTCCGGATGGCGGCCGGCCAGGGTCAAGTCGCTGTCCAGCAGGAACCGGGCACCGGTGTTGGGGCCGCGCAGCACGGCCAGCAGCGCGGTGCCGGGCGGCAGCGCGGCAACCGCCGCGGCATCGGCCGCCAGGATGTCGTTAGTCTCGCTGTCGAGATCAGTGCCGCCCAGCGAGATGGTCGAGGTGGTGTCAGCCGCCACCCGGTCGGCTGGCAGCCTGACCAGTGCCGTGCCGCAGTGCGAGCAGAACCGGGCACCTTCCGGGTTCTCCGCTCCGCAGGCTGTGCAGTAGACGCTGGGCATCAGATCGCCGAGCCTCCCATTGGTCTGGTGAGGGGTGGACACAGCGCCCGCCGCAGCGGGGATACGCGCGAAGTCCGGCGGCACTGTCAACGCTACCTGCGCTGGCCGGTGACGGTCCACGCGCCGCGCACGCCGCGAGCGGAAACGCACGGGCGCGCGCTCGGCATCGCGCCGCCGACGCCGTCCCCACATGCTGGCCACTCCTCCGCGAACCGCTCGCTATCCAGATCGGCGATTCTCTCATGGTTGGCAGCGTCTCGCGGCCACTCTGCAGATCAGCGGCCAGCGCGCTCGACCACCGCGGCCCATTCGTCGAGCAGGGCCTGAGCGGTATCGGCGTCCGTTCCCTCCGCCCACAGGTGCGTCACGGCCTCCGACGGATCGGGCAGCACCAGGACCCAGCCCCGGTCCGGCTCGATGACCCGGACGCCGTCGATCGTCTCGAGCTCGCGATCGCCGGCCGCCTCGACCACAGTCCGCATGACCATGCCCTTGGCCGCCCACGGCGTCGGCATCGAGCGCTTGAGCAGGCTGGCCTCCGGAATCCTGGCCTGGATCTGGCTGAGCGTCAGCCGCGTCCTGGCCACCAGGCCGAGCAGCTGAGTGAACGCGGCGATCCCGTCGATGGAGCGGGAGAAGCCCGGCACCACGAAGCCGCCCTTGCCGTCCGCGGCGAAGATGACCTCCGGATCCGCGGCCGCCTCGTACAGGCCGTGCAGCGACGTCGGGGTCCAGATGACCTCGAGCCCGTGAAACCGGCAGACGTCCTGCGCCACCCGGGTGGTGGTCACCGGCAGCGCCACCTTGCCGGTGCGCCGCTCGGCCGCGATCAGGTCGAGCACGATCAGCAGCGCCCGGTCGTCGCTGACCGTCGCGCCCTTGTCATCGACAAGCGCAATCCGCTCGCCGACCGGGTCGAACCGGACGCCGAACGCCGCGCCGAACGACGACACCAGCTCGGCCAGCCGGTTCATGTCCGCCCGCATGGCGGCTACCGACTGCGTCGGCGACGACTCATCGAGGCGGTTGTTGACGGTCAGCACGTCCACCCCGAGCTTGCCGAGCAGGCCGGGCAGCACCAGGGACGTGGTGCCGCCCGCGCAGTCCGCGACCACGCGCAGCCCGGCGTCGACGACACCGGTCATGTCGACGGTGCCGAGCAGGTCGTGGGTGTAGGCCTCGACCACCCGCGGCGGGTAGGACAGCTCGGCAATCTCGCCGGGGAACGCCCGGCGGTACTCCTGCCGGGAGAACACCCGCTCGAGCTTGCGCTGCGCCGCCTCCGACAGGTCGGCGCCATCGGAGTCCATGAAGATGATGTCGAGCGACTGCGGGTCGCCGGGCGTCGTGCGCAGCGCGATCCCGCCGCTGCAGTCGCTGCGGGCGGTCTCGAACCTGGCCACCGGCATCGGCTGGGCTTCCAGGTCGACGACGTTGATCGCGCTGGCATTGAGCGCTCCGTGCACGGCCCGCTTCAGCGCGCGCGCCGCGCGGGAGACGTCGCGCGCGGTGGTGACGACCGCGCCCTTTTTCAGCGTGGTCGCGTACGCGCTGGCGAGCCGGACGCACAGCTCCGGTGTGATTTCGACGTTGACCAGGCCGGACACGCCGCTGGGGCCGAACAGGGTGCGCTGCCCGCGCGACTCCCAGATCACGCTGGCGTTCACGACGGCGCCGGCCTCGATGGTCTTGAACGGGTAGACCTTGACCCCGGCCGACACGTAGCTGTCCGGCTCGATCACGCACTCGTCCCCGACGATGGCGCCTTCCTCGATCCGGGACTGGCTCATCACGTCGGTGTTCTTGCCGACCACGCAGCCGCGCAGGGTCGCTCCGCGGCCGATGTACACGTTGTTGTGCACAATCGCCCGGTGCAGGAAGGCGCCTTCCTTGACGATCACGTTGCTGCCGACCACGGTGAACTCGCGCAGCTGGGCGCCGGCCTCGATCTTGGCGTAGTCCCCGACGCACAGCGGCCCGGTCAGCACGGCATCCGGGTCGACCTCGGCGCCATCGGCCACCCAGATGCCGGGCGACACCTCGAATCCGGCGATCTCCACGTCGACCTTGCCGGTCAGGACATCGGCCTGGGCCTTGACGTAGCTCTCGAGCGAGCCGACGTCCTCCCAGTAGCCGTCCGCGATCCAGCCGTACAGCGGCGCGCCGCTCTCCAGCAGCTTCGGGAACACGTCAGCGGACCAGTCGACGACCTGGCCCGCCGCGACGTGGTCGAGCACCTCGGGCTCCATCACGTAGATGCCGGTGTTCACGGTGTCGGAGAACACCTGCCCCCAGGTCGGCTTCTCCAGGAACCGCTGGATCTTGCCGTTGTCGTCGACGATCACGATTCCGAACTCGAGCGGGTCGGGCACGCGCGCCAGCGCGACGGTCACCAGCGCGTCGTTGTCCTTGTGGAACGCAATAAGGTCAGAGAGGTCGATATCGGTCAGAGCGTCGCCCGAGATCACGAGGAAGGGCTCGTCCCGCAGCGCGTCCTCGGCGTTCTTCACGCTCCCCGCGGTGCCGAGCGGCGTCTCCTCGGTTGCGTACTGCAGGCTCATCCCGAAGTCCTCGCCGTCGCCGAAGTAGTTCCGCACCATCGAGGCAAGGAACTGCACGGTGACAACGGTCTCGGTGAGCCCGTGCTTGCGCAGCAGCCGCAGTACGTGCTCCATGATGGGCCGGTTGACCACGGGCAGCATTGGCTTTGGCTGGTTGGCCGTCATCGGGCGCAGCCTGGTGCCCTCACCGCCCGCCATCACCACGGCTTTCACGGCCGTCAGGCCTCCTTACCCTCAAGACGATTCAGCTGGGCTCCCGGGCTAGCAGCCTTCGGGCCTGCACGACGTACAGCAGGGCAGCGCACCAGTACAGGGCACTTCCCCAGATAACGAACGTCCAACCTGCCACCCTCGCAGTCTGGGCATAACTGGCGACATGCGACCCGAGGAAAAGCAGCGGGAAGGCGTACAGCAGGCAAAGCGTGGCTGTCTTTCCGACAAAGCTCACCTGCAGCGTGCCCCAGCCGCGCCGGCGCAGCACAGCAAGCACCACGGCCATCAGCAGCTCGCGGGCGCCCAGGACGCCGACCAGCCACCACGGGATGATGCCGCGGACCGCCAGGGCGATGATGGTCGCCACGATGTAGAGCCGGTCGGCAGCAGGGTCAAGCAGCTGGCCGAGGCTGGTCTGCTGGTTCAGCGCCCTGGCGATCTTCCCGTCCAGCCAGTCGGACGCGCCGGACGCGATCAGCAGTCCGACCGCCCACCAGTCCCCGGCGGTCGTCCGCACGCCGAGCACCAGCCACAGGAACACCGGCACGCCGAGGAGCCGGGCTACGCTGATCGCGTTGGGAATGGTGAGAATGCGGCCGGACAGATCCTCGGGCGGCGGCTCCGGCGGTACTGCCGTGTAGCCGGTGACCTGCTCCTGCTTGTCGGTCATCGGCTCCCCCTTCGGGCAGGACCTTACCTCGCGTAATCCCCCTGGGTGCAGACTGGGCCGGTGCACAGACTGCCTGCCGGCGCGCTCGCCGTCGCCGCTCTCGCGCTCGCCGCCTGCTCAAGCACGCCCCAGCCTACGGCCACTGTGTCACCGAGCCCGTCCGCAAGCGCGAAGGCCAGCGCCCCTGCGGCGACGCCGTCCGCGAGTCCGGCGGCTGCCACCGACTGGTTTCAGTACCACGGGAACGAGGCCAGGACCGGGACTGCTTCCGGCCTGCCGGCGGCCGGGCGACTCTCCGTGGCCTGGTCCCGCCCGCTCGGCGGCACCGTCGCCGGGCAGCCGCTGGTCATCGGCACGACCGTGATCGCCGCGACCGAGCTTGACGACGTCTACGGTCTTGACCGCAGCACCGGCGCGGTGCTGTGGAAGACGCGGGTCGGCACGCCGATACCGATCGGCGACCAGCCGTGCGGCAACCTGAACCCGCTCGGCATCACCAGCACGCCGGTCTACGATCCGCAGACCAAGCTCGTCTACGTCGTCGCCCAGAACGGCAGAACCGGCCACCTGCTTGCCGGGCTGACGCTCAGCGGCCGCATCGCCGTGCGCAGCGAGGTCCCCGCCCCTGATCACGAGCCTTTCTATGACCAGCAGCGCGGCGCGCTCGCGCTCACCAACGGCCGCGTGTACGTGGTCTTCGGCGGCCACTACGGCGACTGCGGCCCCTACGTCGGCACCGTCGTCGGCATGCCGGCTGCCGGAACGGGCCGGATCGTGGACTACGTGGTCCCGACCGCGAAGCAGGGCGGCATCTGGGGCTCCGGCGGGCCGGTTGTCGGCCCGGACGGCACCATCTATGTCAGCGTCGGCAACGGCGCGACCGCCAGCACGCATTTTGATGGCAGCGACTCGGTCACCGCGCTGTCGCCGCAGCTGAAGCGCACCGGGATCTTCGCGCCGGCGGACTGGCGGATGCTCAGCGACGACGACCTCGACCTGGGCTCGATGTCGCCGGCGCTGCTCAGCGACGGCCAGATCCTGCAGGTCGGCAAGAGCGGCGTGGGTTATCTGCTCAGCGCCGCTCACCTCGGCGGTGTCGGCGGCCAGCTGGCGCAGGGCCCGGTATGCGCCGCGTTCGGCGGTGCGGCGGTCAGCGGCACGATGGTGTACGTGCCGTGCTACCCGGCCGGGCTGGCGGCGGTCGACACCGCCGGGAACGCGGTGCGAGTGCGCTGGCGTGGCCCTTCTGCCGCCTGGGGCTCACCCGTGCTCGGCGGCGGCGCCGTCTGGGTGGCCGACTGGAACTCAGGAACCCTGTATGAGCTGAGCCCGGCCACCGGCGCTGTCCGGCACCGGATCGGCCTCGGCGGCTCGCTGCCGCACTTTGTCTCGCCGGCCCTGTCCGGCAATCTCGCCCTGGTCGGGACGCTCACCGGGGTGACCGCGATCGCCGGGGTCTAGACGGCCGGCAGCACGTGCAGCTCGGTGTCGATGACCAGCCGGGCAAGCTCGCGCAGGACCGGGTAGCGGCTGACCGAGCGTCCTCTGCTGAGCACCAGCTCGGTCGCGCCCACCTGACTGGCATACGAGGCCAGCGCTGCCGCCGCCGACGGTCCGGCCAGCACCGCGAACTCGCCGCCGAGCTGCTCGGTCAGTGCGGCATAGGCCTCAAGCAGCTGGTCCTCCTCGGTGCCCGGCTGCGACATCCGGACTGCCGCGACCCGGAACTCGCCGTCGACCTGAGCCGCCAGCGCGGCCGACCGGCGGATGAGCGGCTCCATCCCCGGCCACGGGGCGGCACAGGCCACGATCGACGGCTGGCGGTCGGGCCCGGCGAGCTCGAACGGCTGCCCGGTGTAGGCAGCCAGCTGACGCTCGCCGTGCTCGGCCACGATCCGGAAGGCGCGCTCCCGCTCCCGGCGCAGCGCTTCAGGCGCGAAGGTGCTCGCCAGTGCCGACTCCACCTGATCCGGCGGCACGATCTCATCCCGGCGGACGCGGTCGATCAGGATCGACGGCGGCACGTCGACCAGCTCGATCTCGTCGGCAAGCGACAGCAGAGCTGTCTCGTCCAGCAGGTTCGCCGGACTGCCGTTGCCGCCGGGACTGCCGAGCCTGCCAAGCTGGGCGGTGGTCACGACGGTGATGCCTGCCTCGGCCAGCCGGCGGGCGGCCGCGAACCGGCGCTCGGCCGTGGTCGTCTCGCCAGTCAGGTCGTCGAAGCACACCACCTCCGGCCGCCGGGCCAGCACCGCGGCCGTGTCCAGGGCGTCGCCGTGGCCGATCAGCTCCAGATGCTCCAGTTCCGCGGCCACGTCCTCGCGATCGGGCGCGTCGACCGCCGCGACGACAACGTCGCTGCCGCGGGACCGGCGCCGGTTCGCCTCCTCGAGCATCGCGGTCGTCGTCCCGCAGCCGGGGGCGTAACCGAGGTACACCCGGACGGCGCCCCGCCGGCGGCTGCCAGCCCGGTCGCCGTCGTTCCCGGCCTGATCCTGGTCCACCCCGGCCGGGGTCTCGATATGCAGGTGAACGGCCGGCAGCTGGGCCGCCAGCCGTTCCAGGAGCGTGCCGCGCCAGCGGACGAGCAGGCCGGTCGCCGGCACGCCAACTACGAGGTGCCGGGCGCGGATCTCCTGGACTGCCGACAGGATCGCGGCGCCGGAGTCCCGGCTCTCCCTGACGACCACGGTCGCGCCGCCGACGGCGGCCGCTGCCTCGACGCGCTCGGTCAGCGCCAGGCCGCCGGGCGTGTGCTCCAGCGCGAGCACGCAGCAGCGCGCGCCGCGGCGGCGGGCCAGCCTGACGCCGCGCTGCACCAGGGAGTCGGCCTGCTCCGGCCGCCAGACCGCAACCAGCACGTCCTGCGAATGGCGCTGCAGCAGCGACTGTCCCTCCTGAGTCCCCGCCGACTGCGCCCCCTCGGACTGCGGCCCTCCTGACCGGAGCGCCTCCGACTGCTGGGCCACCAGCCGCAGCCCGATTTCCCGCAGCGCCGCAAGCCGGGCGGGCTGGAACTCGCTGCTCAGCGCCCGCTCCACCTGGTCCAGCGGATAGATGTTCCCGTGGCTGAGCCGCTTTCGCAGTGCCTCGGGCGAGGAGTCAACGAACTGCAGCGCGTCGATGCTGGCAAGCACCTCGTCGGTGATCGTGGCCGGCGGCGCCGTGCCGGTAACTGCCTCGACGTCTGGCGCGACCAGCCGGACGTCGCCGACGGCAGCCGTGCTGATCACATGGATGCCGGCGCTGCGGAACGCCTCGATCGCGGCAGCGTGCCTGCCGAGATCGTCGACGAGGGCCACGGCCGGCTTGCGGGCCAGGACGGCAGCCACGTCCATCCCGTCGCGAGCTGGCACAGTTTCCAGGCCGCCGATCGCCTCCGTCGTGTGCTGGCGGCCCCGCGTGTTGACGTAGCCGATGACCACGTCCTCGCCGTGCGCGCGCAGCGCGCGGGCTTCCTTGAGCATGGTGAACGTCGTGCCCGCACCCGGAGCCGCGCCGAGGTAGGTCGTGAGCGACCCGCGCTCGGCCGGAACCGGCGCATCCGCGATCGTCGCGCCGATGCCCTGTTCCTCCCGGATGATCTGACCGCGGGCGGCGTCGTAGTCGTACAGCTCCGCGTACCGGCCCCAGTTGATCGCGACGTCCAGCTGAGTGTTGGCGTCCTCCTCGCCGAAGCTGGTGCGCAGGATGTCGGTGAAGAAGCCGGCCGGCAGCGTGCCGTCCTTGGTGCCGCGCAGGCTCCGGTAGATGGTGCGCACCAGCGGCGCCTGGTCCAGGCAGGCCCTGGCAAAGATCTCCTTCGAATCCTGGATGCTGGCGCCGGCGAACACCTGCCCGCTCCCCGTCAGCTCGAGCCGGTCGCTGCGCAGGTCAGCGAACGCGAGCATGACCAGCGCGTCCACCAGCGGCAGCAGGTCATCTACCTCAAGGCCGAGGCTGTCGGCCAGGTCGGCGAGATCCGCTGCGCCGCCGTGCCGCGCCAGCAGGATCTCCGCCAGCCCGGACAGGCCGTCGACGGTAGCCTGCGGCAGCGGGGTGTCGCCCACCGTGCCCGCCGGGCCGGACACGGTGGCGGGCTCCTCGGCCTCGACCACGCGCCTGGTCATCATCCGGTAGATCTGGTCGACCAGATCGTCGAAATCGGGCGTCCGCCGCCGCCGCGGCCTCGGCAGCGGGTTGATCATGTCGGACCTGATCTGGCCGGGGTTGGTCCCGAGCACCAGGATCCGGTCCGCCAGCAGCACCGCCTCCTCGATGTTGTGCGTCACCATGACGATGGTCTTGGTCGGGAACTTGTGCCCCTCCCACAGCTCAAGCAGCTCACCGCGAAGGTTCTCCGACGTGAGCACGTCCAGCGCGCTGAACGGCTCGTCCATCAGCAGCGCGGCCGGCTCGACGACCAGGGCCCTGGCGAAGCCGACCCGCTGGCGCATGCCGCCGGACAGTTCCTTCGGATAGGCGGACTCATAGCCGTCCAGGCCGACGATGTCGATGGCCCGCAGGGCCCGCTCGTCCCGCTCGTCCGGAGCCACGCCGCGTGCCTCCAGGCCGAGCTCGACGTTCTGCTGCACGGTCAGCCACGGCATCAGCGCGAAGGTCTGGAAGACCATGGACGTCTCCCGGTTCGTGCCGGTGAGCGGCTGGCCACGGAACCGAACCTCGCCCGCGGTCGGCGCCATCAGCCCGGCGATGCAGCGCAGCAGCGTGGACTTGCCGCTGCCGCTGCGGCCGAGCAGCGCCACGAACTCGCCCTCGGCCACGTCCAGGGTGATGTCCTCGAGCACCGGAATCGGCCGGCCGGCAGGCCCGGCGAACGACTTGCTCAGCGACCGGACGCTGATCAGGGGGGTCGTCATGCCCGTGCTCTTCTCATGCGAGTGCGAACTTCGTCTCGGCCAGCCTGTACATCCGGCGCCACAGCAGCGCGTTGATCGCTGTCACGTAGAACGACATGACCAGCAGGCCGGCGAAGAGAGCGGGGAGTTCCCCGGTGTGCTGCGCGATGAAGGCGCCCAGGCCTTTCGCTACCAGCGTGCGATGGTTGTAGTAGACGATCTCGGCCACGATCGTCGCGTTCCAGGCGCCCCCGGCGGCCGTTATCGCACCGGTGATGTAGGCCGGGAAGATGGCGGGCAGGATCAGCCGCCGCCACCGTTCGACGCCGTGCACGCCCAGGTTGTCCATGGCTTCCTTGAGGTCCGAGGGCACTGCGCTCGCGCCGGCGATCACATTGAACAGCACATACCATTGCGTGCCCAGCAGCATCAGCAGGATGGCCCCGTAATTCAGGCTGATGCCGAGATTGAGGAACACGACAATGGCGAACGGGAAGACGAAGTTCGCCGGGAAGCTGGCCAGCACCTGAACAATGGGCTGCATGAACTGGGCGACCCGCGGGTTGAAACCGATCCAGACGCCGACCGGCACCCAGACGATCGAGGACACGATCACGACGACGCTTACCCGGAGCAGGGTCAGGAAGCCGTAGTAGAACGTGGTACCGAAAACGGCCAGTCCGTCCTTGCCGGTCGCGATGTAAGCCAGCATGCTGTACAGGCCGTAGCCGAGAACTACCGTCACGACGGTCGCGAACGCCCAGTCCGCGGCCCGGCGGCGGGCTGCATGACTGGCCAGGCTCTGGTCGTCAATGCCGGTCGCCTTCCCCATGACCCGGTTGACCGGCTGCGCTAGCGCGCGCTTCCCCCGGCCGAGCACAGCGGGCCAGCTGGACCGGCGGAGCATGTTCAGCATCAGCGACTTCGCCTTGAGGTCGGATCCTTCCTGCTCGACCCGGAATCTCTCCACATAGGCGACGAGCGGCCGCCAGAAGAAGAAGTTGACCACGAGGATGATCACGATCATCGTGACGATTCCCCAGACGACGTCGCCCAGCTTGCCCTCGTTCTCGGCGACGCCGACATAGGATCCGACACCCGGCAGCGTGTATTTGCGGCCGCGCACCGTGATGAGCTCGGATGCGGTCAGGAAGAACCAGCTGCCGCCGAAGCTCATCATGCCGTTCCAGACCAGCCCGATCGCGCCGCCGGGCACGTCCACAGTCCAGAACCGCTTCCACCGCGACAGCCCCATGAGCTTGCTGGCCTCGTTGAGCTCGGGCGGCTGGCTGATCAGCGAGTGGTAGAAGGAAAACGTGATATTCCACGCCTGAGAGGTGAAGACGGCGAAGATCGCCGCGCATTCGAAGCCAAGCTCGGACCTGGGGAACAGCGCCACGAAGAAGGTCACGGTGATGGCGAGGAAACCAAGCACCGGGACGGACTGCAGGATGTCCAGGGCCGGGATCAGCACCCGCCGCCACCGCCTGCTTCGCGCCGCGGCGTAGGCGTAGCTCAGGCTGAAGGCGTAGGCGAAAAACAGCGCGATGAACATCCGCAGCAGGCTGCGCGCCGCATAGTACGGCAGGTTGGACGGCGAGAGATTGAGCGTCGCTGACGGATGCGCGGGAGCCCGTGCGCCGGCGCCCACCCGGACCACGATGTAGATCAGCAGCAGTACGAAGATGCCGACGGCGAAATCGAGCGGCCGGAACCTGAGTCTGTCCAGGCTGTCTTTGCTGGGGAACGTCGGAGTGACCGCCACAGGCTAATCATGCAGGCCGGCCGCGTGGCCGGACGGCGGGACCCACCGAGCGGCGGCTTGCGTTCTTTGCCTGCTTTGTCCGGCTATCTCTTGTTCGGGGAATAGCACTCGGGCGTAGTGGGCATCCTGACCAGACCGCCGGGGGCGCGGCAGGTACGGGGGAACTGACGCACGTGACGTCTTCGCAGGTCTTCGCGCTGCGTCCGGCTGCATCGGGCAGCTACCGGGTGGCCTGGGCCCGGGAGCGGCTGGCCGATAGCTTCTGGCCTGTGCCGGTAGCGTTCCTGGTCGCCGGCGCCCTGCTCGCCGCCGGGACCGTCTATGCCCCCGGCCTCGGGCTGAAAGCCGTGCTCCCGGCCGGACCGCCGGTCGCCTCCGGTGAGGCGGCCAGCGTGCTCGGCATCATCGCCTCCGCCACCCTGACCTTCCTGGGCGTCGTCTTCACCCTGACTCTCGTGGCGCTTCAGCTATCCAGCTCGCAGGCCTCACCGCGGGTGCTGCGCACCTTCATCAGGTCCGGCATCACGAAGGTGGCGTTCGGCATCCTGCTGGCGACCTTCGCCTACTCGGTGGCGTTTCTGGTGCTGGCAGGCGGTCACGGGCACGAGCCCGAGTCTCGCGGCCTCGCGATCGCGGTGCTCCTGGTGGCGATCAGCCTGCTCCTGTTCGTCGCCTACGTCGCCTCGACGCTGCGGCTGCTGCAGGTGGCCTGGGTCATCACCGACGTCGCGGACCGGACCAGGCACTCCGTCCGGGTGCACTATCCGCCGGCCGGGGCCTATCACCTCAGCAGGGCACCGCGGCTGGACGGCCCGCGCCAGAAGTTTGCTCTCCACGCGCACGCTGGCGTCCTGCAGGGCGTCGACCACGAGCGCCTCGTCAGCCTCGCCCGGCGGCACGACTGCGTGCTGCGCCTGCTGGTCAGGGTCGGCGAGTACGTGCCGTCCGGCGACGACGTCCTGATGGTCTACGGCGAGAACGACCCGCCGCGCTACCGAGAGCTGATTGCCGGGCTGAACCTGGGCCGCAGCCGCACGCTCTACCAGGACCCGGCCTACGGCCTGCGTCAGCTCGTCGACATCGCCATCCAGGCGCTCTCCCCCGCGATCAACCAGCCGACGACGGCCATCCAGGTCATTGACCGGCTTGAGGACATCCTGCGCCGCATTGCCGCCAGGCCGCGACTGTCCGGCTGCTTCGCCGACTCAGCCGGTCAGGTCCGGCTGATCGAGGCCGTGCCGTCCTTCGAGGACACCCTGGATCTGGCCTTCACCGAAATCACCGGTTACGGCGCGACCTCGCCGCAGGTCGTCCGCCGGCTCCTGGCGGCCTACGACGTGATCGAGCGCGGCCTCAAGCCGGCGCTGCAGCCGAGCATCACCAGGCGCCGCGATGCCCTGCTCGTGCAGTCCTCCGGACTCGGCGCGGCAGCCAGGCAACCTGACGCGCTCGGGCTGGGCTGAGGGGAGGCGGAACGTGGACCTCCATGGTCTTGAGACGCTCCTCGGCGTAGCGCTTGTTGCCGCGCTCGCGCCCGTCATCGTGTCGGTGCTGCCTGGACCCAGGATTCCGCAGATCGTTGTTCTGATCTTCGGCGGCCTGCTGATCGGCCCGCACGGGCTCGGCCTGTCGGTGACCACGAGCATTCAGCTGCTGTCCAATATCGGGCTGGGCTTCCTCTTTCTGCTGGCCGGCTATGAACTCAATCCGCGGCTGTTCCGTGAGCAGTCCGGGCGGCTGGCCATGATCGGCTGGGCGATCAGCGCGTTGCTCGCGGTCGGCGCGGTCGGCATCCTCGCATCGGTAAGTTTCGTGCACGACTTCGTGCCCATCGGGCTGGCCCTCACCACGACCGCGCTTGGCACGCTGCTGCCGATCCTGCAGGACAACAACATGCTGGGCGGCAAATTCGGCCGGAACGTGATAGCGGCCGGGGCAGTCGGCGAACTGTTCCCGATCGTGGCGATCTCGCTGTTCCTCACCAAGCGCTCGCAGTACATCGCCCTGGCCTCGCTTCTCGCCGTCGTCGTGGCCGCACTCCTGCTGACGGTCGTGCCTCGCCTGCTCGGCGAGCGGCGGATGAAGGCACTCATCGACCAGGGCAGGCGGGCCACCGCGCAGACCACGCTGCGCTGGACCGTGGTCCTGCTGTTCGTGCTGCTCGTCGCCGCAGAGCGGTTCGGCGACGATGTTGTCCTTGGTGCGGTGCTGGCCGGCATGGTGCTGCGCAGCTGGACCCACCGGATGGTGGAGGACGTCAAGCCGCTGGAGGACAAGCTCGAGGCAGTCGGGTACGGCATCTTCATTCCGGTGTTCTTCGTCGTCTCCGGCATGACGCTCGATATCGCCTCGATCGCGGCGAACCCGCTACGACTGGTGATCTTCGTCGGCCTGCTGCTGGTCGTCCGCGGCCTGCCCTCGCTGTTCGTTTACCTGCGGGTACTGCCTTTCCGGCAGAGGTTGGAAATGACGTTCATAACGGCGACTACAATGCCGCTCCTGATCGCGCTCGCTGAGATCGGGCTGCACGACGGCGTCATGCTGCCGTCGAATGCCGCGGCTCTGGTGGGCGCCGGCGTCGCCTCCGTGCTGATCTTCCCGGCCATTGCTGCCTTCCTGCACCGCAGGGGCAACCCGGCCCAGCGTGACCTCGGCGAGCCGGTACCGGTTGCCGGCAGTACCGGCGAGGAAGTCGCCGGGTTTGACCAGAGCCGGGTCGACCAGACCGGAGTGGACCCCGGAGTCGTCAGGCGCGAGGGCGAGTCAGGCTCCTGACCGCAGCCATACTGTCGGGGTGAGCGGTGACATCATCGGACCTCCGATCAGTGCCGTGCTTGTGCCGCCGCAGGCGGAGCGGTTCGCGTCCCTGGTTGGCGTGAACCCGGACCGGCTGGTGCTGAACGTCACCGGCTGGAACAAGCTCGTTCTCCTCGACACTGACCGGGTCTTTCTCTTCCCGCGGGCCCTTACCGGCGTCGAGTGGTTCGAGCGAGAGATCGCCACCTACCGGGCACTGGAGAACTCGCAGCTAAGCGTCGTGCCGCGGCTGCTAGGCCACTGGGAAGACCCGGACATCTACCCGTTCCCGTTCGCGGCTGTCAGCCGCCTGCGCGGTGAGGTGCCAGCCGAGCCCGAGAATCTCCTCCGACAGCTGGGCGAGGCCATTGCCTGCTGGCATGAGATCACGCCGCCGCACGACCTTGCCGGGTCACGACCCCCCGCACACCACGACGTTGCTCATCAGCGCTGGCTGCGCCGGGCGCTCGACCCGGCCACCAGCGCCGATGCGGCGGCCGAGGCAGCCGAGCGCCTTGGCCAGCCGGGACGCGCTCCGGCCTGGGCGGACCTGCTTGGCCGTGCCGCTCAGCTCAGGCCGGTCCTGGTCCACGGCGACATCCACGAAGACCAGCTGCTGGCGGACGGCGACCGGCTGACCGGCGTGATCGACTGGGAAACGGCCCGCATCGACCACCCGTTCTTCGACTTCGACTTCGGGGAGTGGGGTACCGGGCTGTGGCGCCGCCACCGCCGCGACTTCAGCTCCCTCTGGACGCGGGGCTGGCGTGCCTATGCCGGGAAGCGCGGGCTCGATCCGGACTCGCGCCCGCTCGAGACTGCCTACCGCATCCGGCACGCGCTTCAGCTTCTCGATGGCGACGGCGATCCCGCCGTCATCGGCACAATCGAGGAGCACCTCGCTCAGCTGCCCGATTGAGCCGCTCCCCGCTTGCGTCTGTGGCCGCGCTGCCTGCGCGCCCGTCCACCCGCAGCACCCTGCCCGCGGCGCGCACTGCGCGCGCGGGCGTGCCGTCTGACCGCATGGTGCTGTGCGGTCAGACGGCATGCGTTCTGTTCGGGGCGGGTCAGGCGGCGCGGGTGGGGGGTGCGTGGCTGTGCAGGGTCTTGGCCCCGTCGGGGCTGACCGCGGTGGTGGTGCCGTCGGCGTGCAGGGTGATCCTCCAGCCCCACCGGTGAATCGCGATCAGATGGTGGAACCGGCACAGCAGCAGCAGGTTGGTCAGGGCGTGCCGGCCGCCGTCTTTGCGGTGCACGATGTGGTGGACGTCGCAGGCGGCGACAGGCTGGTCGCAGCCGGGGAACCGGCAGTGCCGGTCCCGCTTGCGGACCGCGCGGCGCAGATGAACCGGGATGGTGTCGAACACGCCGGGAATGTCCAGCGGCAGCGACACCGGCACCGCCGGGCCGCCGGCCAGCTTCCGGCGCAACGCGGCGGCGCGGCCAGCCGGGCCGGACAGCAGAGCCACCGCCGCGGCCAGCACGTCGCCGAACCGGCCGTCCCGCACCGCCGCCGCGCACGCCCCGGCAAGCGCCGCCCGCGCCGCCTCCGCCGTAGCCTCCGCATCACTGCCGGGGCCGGCGTCCGCGTCGCCAACGCAGCCGTCGTCCGCGTCGCTGCCGGGGCCGGTGTCCGCGCCGCTGACGCAGTCAGCGTCGTCGCCATCGGCGTCAAGGCCGGCGGTGCCGTCACGTCCGGGGTCGTCAGGGCCGGCCGGCGGGTCATCCGGGTCGCTGTCGGCATTGGTGAGCTGGGCGAGGAGGTCGTAGTCGACGTGGCCGGTGATGACCGGCTGGACGAGCGCGTCGCAGCCGAGGCCGTCGGCGTTGGCGAGGAGCTCGGCCAACGTGATCTCCAGTTCAAGCCGGACCGGCTGGCCAGCCCGCTGCGGCAGTAGCCCGGCGGCGATCAGCCGGGTGCATGCCTCTTCCAGAGCATCGTGGTACCGCTGCGCCACGGTCCGGTCATCCTCCGGGCCGGCCGGCGTGCCCAGGGCGTCCAGCACTGCCTCCACAACCGCCGCGCACCGGGCGGTCAGGTCTCCCTCCAGCCGTCCTGCGCCGCCGAAGGTCTTCCCCAGCCGCACCGCCCGGTCCGCGAAACCGTCCTGATCCTCATCGCAGGAGGCGTGCCGGCGGTGCAGGTCCTCGGCCAGAGCGGCCAGATCCACCAGATCCGCGCCCCGGTCCGAGGCGGCCAGGAACTGGCCGTCGGCGTCGGCGCGGACGGCCTCGGGCAGCCGGTCGGACCAGTCGCAGAACAGCCGCGCCCGCGACTCGGGCACCCGCCCGTCCGCCAGCGCCGCGGCGATCAGCGGGTGGGCCTCCAGCCGCCGCATCCACGCGACCTTCGCAGCCGCGGCCTTGCCGGTCGCCTGGGTCTGCCACGACAGCCACATCCGCGGGGACCGGTGCCCGTCCCCCTGCAGGCCTCCGCCGGGAACGCTGAAGGCACGCAGCATCCTCGCGTGCGCCGCCGTCTGCCGCGACTCGGCCACCGCCAGCGCCCGCAGGCAATCGGCCTGCAACCCGGCCGGCCACTCCGACGCATCTGCATGAGCCAGGAAATCCAGGCCGCCCGACAGCCACGCCAGCGCCTGCCCCGCATCCGCCGGAACCGGCGAGGACGAACCAGACCCGGAACCGTGTGAGGAGGAGTCGGACGAGCCGATCTCAGGAGCGGCCGGGCCAGGACCGGCCGAGCCAGGACCGGCCGAGCCAGGAGCACCGGCGTGACTGCCAGTGCTGCCAGGGCGCGCGAACGCGCCCGCCGACGGGCCGCCCAGAGCCGACACGCTCGCCAGCCGCCGGGCCTTCCGGGACCGCTTCCCGCCAGCCGCAGCCGGCCGCGAAGCGTTGGTGCCGCCAGCGACGCAAGCAGCGCCGTCACCGCCGGGGCCGTCAGAACCCGCGCGGTCAACCCCGGGAATGTCCCAGCCAGGATCGCTCACCGCCGGCCTCCCTCCGCCACCGGACAACAGCCCGTTACCTCACTCGATCACATGTTCGATAATACCGCCCGGCACTGACAATCCACGAGCCATTACGCCAGCCTGTGGATGGCACGCAGCGGGACAACAGACCGTCCCTGACCCGGCCCAGAGAGCCCAGAACTGGACGTGCCCCGCAGCCGGACCCGCCCAGCGCCTGGCAGCACTTGGGCGGCTGCCGGACCAGTCAGATCCGGTCGGCGATGAAGGCAGCGAGCGTCCCGAGCGTTTCCAGCGAGTCGAGGTTCAGATCCTCGGCCGCGACATCGACGCCGTAGCGGCGCTGCACCTGGCGCAGCAGCAGCGTCCCGCCCAGCGAGTCCAGGCCAATGCCCGCGCCGAACAGCGCCACCTCATCCGGCACCGACAGCAGGTCCGGACGGCCCGTGATCTCGGCCAGCAGCGCCCGCAACTGATCCGCGACCGCAGCTGACTGACCGGCGCTCACCCGGCGCTCACCCAGTCCGGCAGCGCGGGCAGTTCGCCCGTCAGCGAGCGCGAGAAGGTCGCCCTCCCGTCCGCCGCCAGGCTGCCGGGCTCAGCCCGCAGGCCGGCCGCAGCGAGCGCCAGCCGCATCGGCACGTTGCGCTCGCTGACCAGGCACGGAATCTGCAGCTCAGCAGCCCCGCTCGCGACAGCCGCCCGGCACAGCCAGGCCAGCAGGGCGTCGAGTGCACCGCGGCCGAGCGCCCGGCAGGACATCATGATCAGCGGCACAGTAACCACAATCATGGCGGGAACGCTCTCGACCGACCCCCGGCTACCGTCGTTCCCGGTCGAGATCGCAGCGCCGACCAGGCCGTCGTCGCCGAAGTCGTCGGCCAGGGTCACCTGGACCACCGCGTCGCCGGGGGCGGCGAGGTGGCGGGCGAGCTCGTCCTGCGAGACCGGCTCGCCCGCGGAATTCAGCTGATGCGTCCGCACCGAGAGCTCGTGCAGTCGCGGCAGGTCAGCCGGCTCGGCAGGCGCGATCGTGACGCGTGTCCCGACGTGCCGGACGAACTCGTCCCTGCTGCCGCCGAACGCGGCCGCCTCGGCCTGCCGGCGCCGGCGCTCGGCGTACATCTGGCCGCGGCGGCGGGCCTCCGCAGTGATCACAGCCGGGCTGAACTGGGGCCAGTCGGGTGCCTCCGCGGCGTCCTCCGGAGTGAGCACGAGCACGTCAGGGAACGCGGCCGCGACCTCAGCGCGCTCGATCATGTCGTCGTCGACGAACGCGAGCGCGTCCGGTGCCAGGCTCAGCCCGGCCGCGATCCGGCCGACAGCATCGGCCTTGCTCCCCCAGCCGCACTCGATCGCGGCGAAGTCGGCACCGGTCAGCTTCTGCACGTAGTCGGCGGCGGCGGGCGGGTTCCGGCTGGCGAGCGCGTTAAGGATGCCGCGGCCGGCCAGCTCGTGCAGCACTGCAACCAGCTGCGGGTCGGCCTCCGGCGGCCGTTCTCCCGACTCCAGGTAGACGCCGTGGAGGAGGGTGTTGTCGATGTCCCAGATCACGCACTTGATCACGGCCGGCTCGCTGGTCACGGACCGTCCGCCTTGCGCTCCATGGTGATGTGCGTGGCGGTGAAGCCGAACTTCCGGTACAGCGACCGCATGCCCAGGTTCGCGGCGTGCACCTTGCCGGTGAGCTGCGTCATCCCGCCATCGTCGGCTGCTGCCAGGACGGCCGCCATCAGCAGCTCGCCGATCAGGCTGCGGTCCGGCACATCGGAGACGGCCAGCGAGCGGAAGTTGCCGTACCGGTCGCCGGTCAGCGAGTTCCGCCGCGCGGACAGCCAGGCCCAGCCGAGCGGCACATCCGGCGCCTGCCCGGCGGCTGCGACGAGGGTAATCTCACCCGCCTTGCCGAGCGCGCCGGACACCCGCTTGCGATGCAGGGCGGGATCGGTGATGGCCTCGTCGCCGAACGAGATCACCGCGATCTCGATCTCATAGCCGACCAGCGCCTCGAGGTCGCTCTCGGTGGCGGCCCTGACCAGGTAACCCGCAGCTGCGGCCGCGCTCATCGGGCCACCAGCGGCATCGGGCGGAAGGTCGTGCCGCCGCACTCCGGGCAGCCGGCCTCCTGCAGCGCGGCGATCCGCGGCCACTGGCTGCCGGGCCCGACTGCCTGCACCGTCTTGCACTGCGCGCACCGGTACGGGCGGGTCACAGCCGCCCTGCTGTCCGCGGTGTACAGCGGCCCGTCGTATGCCCCGTTGATGAGCGGCGCGGCGCCCTCGACAGTGCGCAGGTGGTACAGGTTGCTCGTGCCCGCGAGGACGCCGGCGCCGACGTACTCGTTGAAGCCGGGAATGAGGGCTCGCTGGACCAGGCCCATGTCCGTCATCGCGCGCTGGACGGCCAGCGTCTCAGCCGGCCGCCGGGCACCGAAGGAGAAGAACACGTGCCGGCCCGGCTGCGCGGCCAGCCCGGACACGGCCCGGCTGAGGAACAGCTCGGCTCCGGCTACCGTGTACGGCGGGTCGGTCATAGCCACGTCGAACGCGCCCGTCAGCCCGGCCGGGAGCGGCTGGCGCAGGTCGTGCTCGACCAGCTCGACGGCCACGCCGGTGCCGGCTGCCTGCTCGCCGATCCAGGCCAGCACGTCCGGGTCGGCGTCGACCACGGCCAGCCGGCGAATCATCGCCGGACTGCCCGTCCAGGCGGCGAACTGCACGATCGCGACCGAGATCAGGTCGTCGTCGCCGAGCAGCAGCATCCGCTGCCCGGCCAGCGCGTGCGCCTCGTGCAGCCGCAGCACCCGGCTGAGCTTCGTGGCAACCGTGCAGTGAGTCTGGTCAAGCTCGGTCTTCGCGCCTGGCGCGCCGTCAGCCGCCGTCTGCAGCTTCTCCTCCAGGCCGGCCAGCTCGCCGGGGATGATCGTTCCCCGCCCGCCGCAGTGCGGGCAGATACCAGACGGCCCCGCTCCCCCGGTCGCGGCGGACACCGCAGCGCGCCCGGCCTCCGTGAACCGGACGGGTCGCTGAGTGTCGACGACGCCGTGCTTGCGCAGCTCGTTGCAGGCTGCGGCCACAATCGGCACCGGAAGCTCAGCCAGCCGGGCGATCTCTCGCACGGCGGCCGGCTCAGCCGACAGCACGGAAGCCAGAATGTCACGGATGCCTGACTCGCCTTCGGCCAGGCCGACCGCGGCGGCAACCTGCGCTACCACCTCGTCGATGTCCATCAGCTGTGTCTTCTCACCCTGGTCCGGGCCGGCGGTCCGGCCAGACCAGCAGGCAGTACGGTATCCTCGCACATCATGCCGAGCATGGAAGCGGCCAGCAGCTATACCGACCTGCGGCGCCAGGAGGCCGTTTCGGCCAAGCGTCTCTACGCTATCGATGCCCGCTGCACGCCCGCGTCGCCGGTGACCGATATCGACGTGCTCACCGGACTCGCCACGGCCGCCGTCAGGTCCGGTGACGGCCACGTGCTGGACACCAGCCACGTGATCTTCCCGAACGGCGCGATCACGCTGGTGCTCATCCTCGCCGAGTCGCACCTGTCGATTCACACCTGGCCCGAGGAAAGCCTGATCGCGATCGACCTGTTCAGCTGCGGGGCGATCGACGGGGAACGGGTGCTGGCCGAACTCACCGCCGCGCTGCGGCTGGAAAATCCCCGCGTCACCACGGTCGAGCGCGGTATTCCGGCTGGCGCCGCCTAGACATCCCACGGCGTTCCCCGGGCCTGACGGCGCCGGGCGCAGCCAGCCGGTTTTGTCAGACCTCGATCGCCACGAAGGCACTGAATCCCCGCGTCGCCGTGGGCCTGTCCGGCGTGCTGAACCTGGTGGGAGCGTTCCTGTCGCTCAGCGTCGCGGCCACCATCGCCAGCGGCCTGGTCGACACGAACCTGGTCACATTGACCGTGGCGTTCGCGGGGCTTGCCGGCGGCATCACCTGGAACCTGCTGACGTGGCTGCTCGGCATCCCGTCCAGTTCCTCGCACGCGCTCATCGGCGGGCGGCCACGCGATTCAGTGGCATGACCTGATCTCCAAGGTCATCATCCCGGCCGGCCTGTCCCCGATCATCGCCGCGCTGGTCGCCGGAACCGGCACCTGGCTATGGAGATGCCGGCCTTTCTCGGCACGATCATCGGCTGGCTGCGTGCCGGCTACCCCGACGGCGTCCCGCCGGTCGACTACGTCCCGCTGTTCGCGCTGCTCGGCAGCCAGCTGACCGAGAACGAGGTGATCGCCATCGCGGATGAACTGGCCAGCACCAGCGATCCCGACTCGGCCGAGACGATCCGCACCGCGATCAAGTCCGTCACCCACGAGCACGCGAAGGACTCCGACTTCGCGCGGGTCCGCGCCCGCCTGGCGGCCGGCGGCTGGCCTCTCGCCTCGCCGAAGCGACCGTCGGAATGGCCCTAGCCAGTACCGGCCGCACGCCGCGATCCC
>Ga0302325_10002439_pt1 | contig 45161 bp, 38 predicted proteins | sample Palsa_T0_2_FD_201948 | JGI IMG/M metagenome (GOLD analysis project Ga0302325, IMG submission 201948) | Peat permafrost microbial communities from Stordalen Mire near Abisko, Sweden - Palsa_T0_2 | ecosystem: Environmental > Terrestrial > Soil > Palsa > Peat permafrost | place: Sweden: Abisko... | reverse complement strand
TCCCGACCGGGAAGGCACTGATATGCAGATCGAGCGGGCACCCGGTCCGCAGAATGGGCTCAACCGAGGCGCCAAGCAACTCGATGCTGCACTGTCGATGACTGACATCGACCAGCGAATGGGCAACATCGCCGAGCGCCGTTGTCAGTACCGCGCTGCACTCGGACTGCTCGGCTTCGGGGGCCAGTAGCAGCAGTTCATCGGGCCCCAGCCAGAGCGCGGAGCGACTGCCATCGCTCACCGCGCGGCAGGTGCGGGGCACAAAGGCGAGGCCGAGGGCGCTCACGGCCCGTTCCATGACCTCCGGCGGACCGCGCAGCACATAGCGACTCGCGCCCGGTAAGAGGCGGACGGCCGGGGTCGCCGTGCTCGCGGGCCCGCGGCGCATGATGAATCGCTCAGCCATTGAGCCGCGCTCCCTTCGGATCATAGAAGACCGGGGCGACGACCGTCACCGGGATGTCCGTACCCGGCATCGGCACGTGCAGCGTCTGGCCCATGCGCGAGCGGCCACTAGCCACCATGGCGAGTGCGATCGAGTGGCCGAGCACTGCACTGTGATAGGAGGAGGTCACGTGCCCGATCAGGCGCATCGGCGGTGTCTGGCCCGGGGTCTCGACCACCTGCGCACCCTCCTCGAGCACCACCTTGGGATCAACCGTCAGCAGTCCGATCAGCTGTTTGCGATCGGCCACCTGCATGGCCGGTCGCTGAATCGAGCGCCGCCCGACAAAATCGGGTTTGTTCTTGCCGATCGCCCAGCTTAAGCCCGCATCATCAGGCGTGACCGTGCCATCGGTATCCTGTCCGACGATGATGTAGCCCTTCTCGGCACGCAGCACATGCATGGTCTCGGTACCGTAGGGCACGATGCCGAAGCTTTCGCCCGCAGCCCAGATGGCTTCCCACACCGCGCGACCATAGTCAGCCGGTACGTTGACCTCAAAGCCCAGTTCGCCGCTGAAACTCACCCGGAACAGCAACACCGGGGCGTTGCCGATTCGGCCACGCGCGATGCCCATATGCGGCAGAGCCTCGGCCGACAGATCAATATCCTGAATCAGGCCTTTGAGCACATCGCGGGCGCGCGGTCCCTGCACGGCGATCACTGACCACTGCTCCGTGGTCGAGGTAAGCCAAACCTTAAGATCCGACCACTCCGTCTGCAGATAATCTTCCATGAACGCCAGGACCCGCGGGGCGCCACCGGTGGTGGTTGTCACATGAAAGCGCTCCGGATCGACTCGCGCGATCACGCCATCGTCGTAGACGAAGCCATCCTCACGCAGCAGGATGCCGTAGCGCGAACGCCCCGGGGCAAGATTGCTCCAGCTGTTGACGTACAGGCGGTTGAGAAACTCTGCGGCATCGGGGCCCACCACCTCGATCTTGCCCAGTGTGGAGGCATCGAAGATCCCACAGCGGGCGCGCACGGCGAGGCACTCACGAGCCACCGCTTCGTCCATGCTCTCGCTGCCCTGCGGAAAGTAGCGCGCGCGCTTCCACAAGCTCACATCTTCGAACACGGCACCGCGCGCCACCGCCCAATCATGGATTGCGGTCTTGCGCACCGGATCAAAGAGATCCCCGCGCGCGTAACCGGCCAGCGACCCGAAGCTCAGCGGCGTGTAGGGCATACGGAAGGTCGTCAGTCCGATCTGCGGCACGGTGCAGCCAAGCTCCACTGCCACGACCCCCAGCGCATTGATGTTCGAGGTCTTGCCCTGATCGGTTGCCATGCCGGTGGTGGTGTAGCGCTTGATATGCTCGACCGATCTGAAGCCCTCGCGCGTGGCGAGCCTCAGATCGGCGACGGTGACATCGTTCTGCCAGTCGATGAATGCGCGCTTGCCCGCCCACCCTGCAGCCTGCGGCAGCGCGCCGGCAAAACTACCTTCGTGTGCCGCCAAAGCCTCGACCTTGAAAGGTGCCACAGCGGCCAGAAATCCTGAGCGCTGCGCTGCCGCGCAGCCGGCGGCATCACCATCAACGAGCACTGCATCCAGCGCGTAGAGGCCGCGGCAGGCGCCAGCCGAGCGCTCGGCTTCAGCCGAGGCACCTGGCACAAACACCTGCAAGGCCTCGCTCCAGTGGAGCTTGCCCCGCGACTGCGAGAACAGATGAACGCTGGGCGTAAAACCCCCGGACATCAGCAGTGCATCGCAGGCTAAGCGTCCCGCCGGGCGTACAGCGCCGCCGCTCTCAACACGCGCCAGATCCACGGCGCTCACGCGCAGGCGCCCGTGCGTGCCCTGCACCGTGCAACCCGTGAGCACATTCAGGCCGGCCTGCCGGGCCTGCTCGGGCAGCGCTCCGCTCACTTGCGCGCGGATATCAGCAATCACCGCAATCTCGACGCCGGCGCGATGCAGATCAAGCGCCGCGCGATAGGCCGAATCGCAGGCGGTTACGATGGCAACCCGCGATCCGACGCGCACGCCGTAGACGTTCAGGTAGGTCCGCGCTGAATCGGCCAGCATGATGCCGGGCCGGTCATTGCCTGGAAATACCAGCGGACGCTCCAGCGCGCCGGTGGCCAGCACCACTTCGCGTGCCCGAACCTGCCAGAGCCGCTCGCGCGGCTGCTGCGGATCAGGTCGCGCCAGATGATCGCTGAGCCGCTGGTTGAGCCCGATCAGATTGTGCGGGAAGTAGCCGAAGGCCTGCGTACGCAGCAACAGCATGACGTTCGGGAAGGCACTGAGCGCAGCCCAGCTCGCGGCCACCCACTGGCCAGCCAATTCGTTATTGATCAGCGCCTCGCGCTCGGCGCGCAGCGAGCCACCCGGTGCGCTTTGCTCATCACACACGATGACCCGTGCGCCGCTGCGGGCAGCGGCCAGCGCTGCTGATAAACCGGCAGGACCTGCGCCGACTACGAGCACGTCGCAGTGTTCGAAGCGCTGCCCATAAAGTTCCGGGTCCGGGCCGGTCGGCGCGCGACCGAGGCCTGCAGTTGAGCGGATCGCGGGCTCATAGAGTGCATGCCAGGCGCGGCGCGGCCACATGAAGGTCTTGTAGTAGAAGCCCGCTGGAATAAAAGGTGCGATCAGATCATTGATGCGACCAAAATCACGAGTCAGGCTCGGCCAGCGATTCTGGCTCTCGGCCTTGAGGCCTTCGTAGATCTCCACCTGGGTGGCGCGCAGGTTCGGCGTATAGGTTCTGGAATCGCGCCACACGCCAACCAGCGCATTGGGTTCCTCGGCGCCGGCCGCCAGCACCCCGCGCGGCCGGTGATACTTGAACGAGCGACCCATCAGGTGCACGTCATTGGCCAGCAACGCCGAAGCCAGCGTGTCGCCGTGATATCCGCGATAGCGCTGGCCGTCAAAATGAAAGGAAACCGGGCGACGGCGGTCGATGGAGCCACCCTCCTCGGTGCGCAGCTCGATCATGGCGGAGTCTCGGCCACCGCGGGCGGCTGCTCGCCCACGCGGTAGGTCGCCAGAATTCGATCATTGGTCGTATCGCGCAGCGCATTGAAGAAGCGCGCGCACCCGCGGAGATGACGCCAGCGCTCAGCGTGGATGCCACGCGTGTTGGAGCGCAAATACAGATAGCTGGCCCATTGTCCATCGCTTAGGGTCTGCGGCTCAGTCGGTCGCGCAATGTGGGCCTGGCCGCCGTAGCTGAATTCCAGCTCCGGTCGATCGCCACAGTAGGGACAGTGAATCAGCAGCATGGCTCTTAGATTCCCTTCAATGCGCCACGGCGGCGGCTGCCGCTTCGTCAATCAGCAAGCCATCGCGGAAACGTTCGATCGTGAACGGTGCGTTGATCGGATGAGGCTCATCGCGCGCGATCGTCCAGGCAAATACGTGCGCTGAACCGGGGGTCGCCTTGAAGCCGCCGGTACCCCAGCCGCAGTTCACATACAGGCCCGGGACCGCAGTCTTGGCAATAATCGGCGAGCGATCAGGCGTCACATCGACAATCCCGCCCCAGTTGCGCAGCATCCGCATACGCCGGAATGCCGGGAACAGCTCACAGATCGCCTCGATGGTGTGCAGATTCGTGTGGAGTGCGCCACGCTGCGTGTAGGAGGTATAAGCATCGGTGCCGGCGCCGATGACCAGCTCGCCCTTGTCGGACTGGCTGATATAGGCGTGCACGGTGTTGGACATCACCACGCACGGAAATATGGGTTTGATCGGTTCGGAAACCAGCGCCTGCAGCGGAAAGCTCTCCAGCGGCAGGCTCACCCCGGCCATCGACATGATCTGGCTGGTGTGCCCTGCCACTGACACCCCGACCTTCGATGTGCGAATCTTGCCGCGTGTGGTCTCGAGCCCCTCCACAGCGCCATTGGCATCGCGCAGGATGCCCTTGACCTCGCAGTTCTCGATGATATCCACGCCGAGCGCATCAGCGGCGCGCGCATAGCCCCAGGCCACGGCATCGTGCCGCGCGGTACCGCCGCGACGCTGCAGCGCGGCGCCCAGCACCGGATAGCGGATGTTGGACTCGATATTCAGCGGCGGGCAGAAGGCCTTGGCCTCCTCGCGCGTCAGCCACTCGTTGTCGACGCCATTGCAGCGATTGGCATGGATGTGGCGCTTGAAGACCTGAATGTCGTGCACCGTGTGCGCCAGCATCATGACGCCACGCGGGGAGTACATGACGTTGTAGTTCAGATCCTGCGACAGGCCTTCCCACAGCTTCAAGGCATGATCGTAGAGTGCCGCGCTTTCATTGAAGAGGTAGTTGGAGCGGATAATCGTCGTGTTGCGCCCGGTGTTCCCGCCGCCAATCCAGCCCTTCTCGACCACTGCAATGCGGGTGAGCTTGTGTTCCTTGGCCAGATAATACGCCGCGCCCAGGCCGTGGCCGCCGCCGCCGACAATGATCGCATCATAGCTGGCCTGCGGCTCGCAGCGTCGCCACTGCGGCTGCCACGAGCGCTGCCCGGAAAGACCCGCTGTGAGGAGCCGCAGCGCCGAAAAGCCCTGTCTCTTCATACGATCAGTTCCAGTCCTCTCAGGCCGGCTCTCACGCCAGTGGGCTCCAGCCCGCTGCGATCAGCAGTCCGGATCTCAAGCGCGCAGCTCCTTGTTTTCGGGATCAAAGGGTGAATCCACCAGCACCGTCGCACGGCGCCGCTCGCCCAGGATCTCGATCTCAAGGCTCGTACCGACGGCAGCGAACTCGGGCTTGATATAGCCGATCGCCAGGCTCTTGCCCAGCACATGCCCGAAGTAGCCTGAGGTCGCACGACCGATCAGCGCGCCCTTGCTGTCGAACAGAGGCTCATTGCCCAGCGGATCGGCATCGATGACATCATGGACTTCCAGGGTCACGAAGCGGTGCGGCACGCCACGCGCCAGCTGCTGTTCGAGCGCGGGGCGCCCGATGAAGTCGCCCTTGTTCATACGCACGAAACGATCGAGGCTGGTCTCAAAGGGTGTGTAGTCGCGCGTCATGTCGCTGCCCCACATGCGGTAGGACTTCTCCATGCGGAGCGATTCCATCGCGCGCATGCCCACCATCTGGATCCCGAGCTCCTTGCCTTCGGCAAACAGCGCATCGAAGAGATGGTGCGCGTAGACGATCGGGAAGTGCAGTTCCCAGCCGAGCGCGCCCACGAAGTTCACGCGCAGCGCATAGACGTCGGTGGCAAGGCCCACTTCGATGACCTGGCTGGTGAGCCACGGAAACGCAGTGTTATCAAGCGGCGTGTCGGTGAGCTTGGCGAGCAGCTCGCGCGAGCGCGGGCCAGCCACGACGAAGGTACCGCGCGCCATCGTGATGTTGGTCAAGCTGACTGAGCCATCCTCGGGCAGCATGCGGCGCAGGTACTCGCCATCGTAACGCTCAGCCGCACCGGCGCTGACGACGTAAAAGTGGCCCTCAGCGATCTTCGTAATCGTGAATTCCGAGCGGATGCCACCACGCTTGGTGAGCGCGTGACACAGGGCGATGCGCCCGACCTTGGTCGGGACCTTGTTGGCCACCAGATGATCAAGCCAGGCCTCGGCGCCTGCGCCCCGGACCTCGAATTTCGAGAACGGGGTCAGATCGATGACGCCGACACGCTCGCGCATCGCGCGGCATTCATTGCCGACATGCTCAAAATAATTGCTGCGCCGGAAACTCCACTGATCGCGCCGCTCAACGCCGGGCGGTGCGAACCAGGCCGCCCGCTCCCAGCCAAAGCGCTGGCCCCACACTGCACCCATGCGATCGAGCTTGTCGTAGATCGGCGTGGTCTTGGCCGGACGTCCTGCCGGGCGCTCCTCGTCCGGGAAGTGAATCGTGAAGACATTCGCGTAGGTCTCCTCGTTCTTCTTCACCACATAGCGCTTGGAGGTGTAATCACCATAGCGGCGCGGATCGGTCGCCAGCATGTCGATGCCCGGCTCGCCCTCGGTGATCCACTCAGCCAGCTGCCAGCCGGAGCCGCCGGCGGCTGTGATACCGAAGCTGTGACCTTCGTTGAGCCACAGATTGCGCGCGCCCCAGGCCGGCCCGATCAGCGGGCTGCCATCCGGGGTGTAGGAAATCGGTCCGTTGACAATATCCTTGATGCCACAGTGCTCGAGCGCCGGCACGCGACGGATTGCTGCTTCGACGTGCGGCAGCAGGCGATCGAGATCGCCCTCAAACAGGCTCTTTCCGAACCACTCGGGGACGCCATCGGCAAAGCGCGCCGGGGCGCCGAACTCGTAGGGTCCGAGAATCCAGCCCATGCGCTCCTCGCGCAGGTAATAGGATTTGTCCGATTCGCGCAGCACCGCGAGCTCGCGCCCCCCGCCCTGCCGATAGGCTTTGAGCTCCGGGGACTCATCGTAGACGATGTATTGGTGCTCGACCGGAATTGCCGGCACGTTGATGCCAAAGAGTTTGCCCGTCTGGCGCGCGTAGTTACCCGTTGCGCAGACCACGTGCTCGCACACGATCTCGCCCTGGTTCGTGGTGAGGAGCCACTCGCCCGAGGCGGTGCGCTCGGCCTTCGTCACCTCGGTCTGCTCGTGGATCTGCGCGCCGCCGGCACGCGCGCCTTTGCGCAGCGCCATCGTCAGGTCAGCCGGGGCGATGTGACCATCGTCCGGGTGGTAGAGCGCGCCAATCAGCTTCGGCGTATCGGCATCGCCGCCCACATTCACCAGCGGCCACAGTTCCTTCACCTGCGCGGCCGTGATGACCTCGAAAGGCACGCCGATCGTATTGGCGGTGCCGCAGTACTTTAGGTACTCATCCATGCGCGCCTTGTTGGTGGCGAGGCGCAAGTTGCCGGTCACATGGAAGCTCACATCCTGGCCGGTCTCAGCCGGCAGGCGCTTGTACAGATCGACCGAATACTTGTGTAGCTGGCCAACCGTGTAGCTCATATTAAAGAGCGGCAGCAGACCGGCAGCATGCCAGGTCGATCCGGCGGTGAGTTCCGAGCGCTCCAGTAGCACAACATCGGACCAGCCCTTCTTGGCCAGGTGGTAGAGCGTACTGACGCCCACCACGCCACCACCGATCACCACCACCCGCGCATGTGTCTTCATATTGATCCGGCTCCCGTTGCGCACGTCGCGGCACTCTGCTCAGGCAGGAGCACGGCGGTCGTGATTCTCTGATCGTGTCGCAGTGTAGCCCGTGAGCATTGGGGCAATACGCCAGTTGCGACAGACACCTGCTGAAATGCGCCAGAGGCTTGGGAAACCTGTGCAGGGAGTGCCGTGGCCCGGCGCCTGTGGTCGCCTGTAAGCTCAATTCTTGCCAAATCAGGGCCCATTGTCGGAAAGCGACCCCGTTCGTGTCGATTTCCGGTACGTCGCGTTCGTTACAGGATATAATTCATTCGCGACGGGCCCGCGAGGCCCGGCGTCTCGCGAGCGCCCGGTATGGATAGCGCCCTGGCCCGCGAAAACACCAGCCCATCGCAATTGGGCTTCGCAGCTGACCCTTTATTAGGGTCGAGGAGTGGACGTGGACTCGACGCTCGCCATTCGCAAGACGCACTACGCGTTTCTGACGCTACCGAACTACTCACTGATCGCACTGGCCAATGCGGTCGAGCCGCTGCGCATGGCCAATCTGCTCACAGGTCAGAATGCCTACGAGTGCTCGATCGTGACCCTCGATGGCCAGCCGGTACCAGCCAGCAACGGACTGCAGCTCACGCCGACCCTGGCACTTGATCAGCTCAGTCGCGTCGACATCTATTTTGTCTGTGGCGGCGTCAATGTGAAAAACGCCGTGTCTCCGGCGCTGATCGCGGCGCTCAAGCGCCTGGCCGGTCAGCGTGCGAGTCTTGGCGCGCTGTGCACGGGCGGCTACGCGCTGGCGCGCGCCGGCGTACTTGATCAGTACCACGCCACGATTCACTGGGAGAATCTCTCGGCGCTGCGTGAGGAGTTCCCGCGGGTAGCGCTCAGTGATCAGCTGTTCACGATCGATCGGGATCGCTACACCTGCTCCGGCGGCATTGCGCCGCTTGATCTGATGCTCAATCTGATCCGCAGCAAACTGGGCCCGCGCATCTCGCAGCTGGTCTCCGAGCAGTTCATCGTCGATCGGGTGCGTGATGCGAAGGATCGCCAGTATGTGCCGCTGCGTGCGCAGATTGGTGTATCACACGAGCGGCTGCTGAAGGTCGCCGAACTGATGGAGGCCAATATCGAGCGGCCGCTGTCGCTGAATGAAATTGCCAGTGCCACCGGTTTGTCGCGCCGGCAGATCGAGCGGCTGTTCCAGCGCCACCTGCACTGTGTGCCCAAGCGCTATTATCTGGCCATGCGCCTGCGTCGAGCACGCGAGCTGCTGCTCAATACTTCAATGCCGATCGTCGAGATCACGACCGCCTGCGGCTTTCAGTCCCCGCCGCACTTTTCCAAGTGCTACCGCATGCATTTTGGTCATCCACCGAGCGCCGAGCGGCGTGTACCAGTGGAATCGGCTTCGCGCCTTGAGCCGCTGCTCGCAGCGGCTTCGCTCTAGCGGACTACTTGAAGACGACGGTCCGGCTACCGTTGAGGAACACGCGTCGCTCGATATAGCGACGTACTGCCGTCGAGAGCGCCCGACGCTCCGAATCACGCCCCGCGGCTGTCAGCATGTCGGGCGTAAAGGTGTGGTCTACCGGCTCGACCACCTGTTCAATGATCGGACCTTCATCCAGGTCAGCGGTGACAAAGTGCGCCGTGGCGCCAATGACCTTCACGCCGCGCTCGTAAGCCTGATGATAGGGCTTGGCGCCCTTGAATCCCGGCAGGAACGAGTGGTGGATATTGATCGCGCGGCCGCGCAAGTCGCGACACAGCGTATCGGAGAGAATCTGCATGTAACGGGCCAGCACCACCAGCTCGGTACTCGTCTGGCGCAGCAGCTCCCGGAGTTTCTGCTCCTGGGCCGGTTTGGTCGGCGCTGTGACCGGCAGGTGATGAAATCTCAGGCCGCGTGCCTCGACGATTGGCCGCAGCGTCTCGTGGTTAGAGACCACCGCGGTGATCTCCATCGGCAGCTCGCCAATGCGATGGCGGTACAGCAGGTCTTCCAGGCAGTGATCAAAGCCCGAGACCATAATCAGCACGCGCGGCTTCTCGGCGGTGTCGTAGATCGCCCATTCCATCTGCTCGATGCCGGCCACTTCGACAAACGCGGCGCGCAGCTTCTCCACATCGAGCTGCTCGCCATGCACGCCGCAGAAAGTCGCGCGCAGGAAAAAGCGCTGCGAGAGCGTGTCATCGAACTGGTGCATCTCGGTGATATACATGCGCCGCTCGGCCAGGAAAGTGCTGACCCGCGCGGTGGTGCCCATGCGGCTCTGGCAGCTGGCCGTCAGGATGTAGAGATGATCAGTATCAAAAAGTATCGACACGAGGCCTCCGTCGCTGGCCGATCCGGATGGGGTTCGGAGCTGTAAGGGAGGGCAGTGTATTAGCTGCCACGGGCCCTGATTGTCAGATTGCGACCGGATCGGGCACGCTGGCGACTGTGACGCGCCCCGCAGGCCGCCCGCATCATGTCGTCTACAGACATGCATTCGTCGCGAAGCGGCTAGTCTCGCTCGGGCAGCGAGCCGTACTATGGGATACACCCCAGCTTGCAGCTAAGCGGCTGGCCGGCCTCAGGAAATTTGGCGGGAGAAGCGGCATGTCGGAAGCGGCGGTAGACGAATTTGACCTGGCGAGCCTGAACGACCAGGAGCTCACCGAGCAGGTCCACGACGATCTCTACAATGGCCTCAAGGACGAAGTCGAAGAGGCGACACACATACTGCTCAAGCGCAACTGGAGTGCCGAGCGCGTTCTGAACGACGCGCTGGTCGAGGGCATGCGTATCGTCGGCATCGATTTCCGCGACGGCATCCTGTTTGTGCCCGAAGTGCTGCTGGCCGCCAATGCCATGAAGGCCGGCATGGAGATCCTGCGACCGCTGCTGGCCGAAACCGGCGTGGAGCCGATCGGCAAGGTGGTCATCGGCACCGTCAAGGGCGACATTCATGACATCGGCAAGAACCTGGTCTCGATGATGCTCGAGGGCGCCGGCTTCGAAGTGGTTGATCTCGGGATCAACAACCCGGTCGAGAAATATCTCGATGCACTCGAGAAGCACAAGCCGGATATTTTGGGCATGTCGGCGCTGCTGACGACAACGATGCCTTACATGAAGGTCGTCATCGACACCCTGAAAGAAAAGGGCATGCGCAACGACTACATCGTGCTGGTCGGTGGCGCGCCGCTAAACGAGGAATTCGGCAAGGCGGTTGGCGCCGATGCCTACTGTCGCGACGCGGCCATTGCAGTGGAAACTGCCAAGTCACTGATCGCCGCCCGCCGCAGTGCGGCCGCCGCCGCACGCGCCGGCTAGGGATCGAAGGCGCCAGGGCAAATGGACACTTCGCGCGGCGCCCTGGTGATTGCCTGCGGTGCGCTGGCGCGCGAGATCGCGGCCCTGCGGCGCGCGAACGGCTGGGAGGGACTTGAGGTCAAGTGCCTGCCGCCAGAACTCCATAACCGGCCCGAGCGCATACCCGATGCCGTGCGCGAGGCCATCCACGAGCACCGCGGACAGTATCGCGAGATCTTTGTCGCCTATGCCGACTGCGGCACCGGTGGTCGCCTTGATCAGGTGCTGCGTGAAGAAGGAATCGAGCGCATTCCGGGCGCCCACTGCTACGAATTCTTCGCTTCACCGACCGTCTTCGCGGCGCTGAGCGAAGCCGAGCCCGGCACCTTTTACCTGACCGACTTTCTGCTGCGCCATTTTGACCGGCTCGTCACGCGCGGGCTTGGCATCGATCGGCACCCGGAGCTGGCGGCAATGTATTTCGGCAACTATCGCCGCATCATGTACCTGGCCCAGACCGCGCCGACTGAGGCCGCGCTGACGCAGGGCCGGCAAATCGCCGACTCGCTGGGCCTGAGCTTTGAATACCGTCAGACCGGCTACGGCGCGCTTGGCGACACCCTCACCGCACTCACCCGGCGCACGACGTCAGCAAATTCATGGCATCCCTGATCATCATCGGCTGGCGCGACATCCCGGCGCAGGTCATCGTCAAACGTGGGCGCGAAACCGCCAAAGTGCCGCTGACCGATCGCTTCCAGGAAGCGATTGACCGCGCGGCGATGCGTGCCGGCAAAGGCTCCTCTGACGCCTACATGGCCGACTGGAAACGCAGTCCGCCGCGGCCGTGCGGCGAGGATCTGAAGGCCGAGGCCAGCGCCGAGGCGGCGCGGCTCGAAGCCGCCTACAGCGATGCCGACCTCGATCGACTCGCGCGCGCCAAGGGCGTCGATGCGAACAAGCCCCCGGAGGCGCCGTCGCCCGCGGAACCCGGCAGCGGGGAAGCCTAATGTACGCAGTGCGACGCTGGTCGGTGCGTCACTCGCGCGGCCTCAATGCCTTCTACCGTGGCTTCGAGCGTACGCTGCTGCACGGCCACCGGCTCTTTAGCTGGATCGGCTATGCACGGCTCGAGCGGCCCGTGGCGCTGGTGGAGCGCTCGGTCAAAGGTCTGCTGTTTGACTGCAAGATGTGCGGCCAGTGCGTTTTGAGCTCAACGGGCATGTCCTGCCCGATGAACTGTCCCAAGAGTATCCGCAACGGACCGTGCGGCGGGGTACTGGCCAACGGCAACTGCGAAGTCAAACCGTGGATGCGTTGCGTCTGGGTCGAAGCCTTCAAAGGCGCTGAACAGATCCCCGGTGGCACCGAGGCCATGAGCACCGTCCAGGCTCCGGTCGATCGGCGTAGCGAAGGCAAGTCTTCGTGGCTACGGGTCGTGCGCGAAAAGCACGAGGCCGCCAAGTGATATTCGATGACGAGCCGGTCCCGGGCTATCCGCTGCCCATTCTGCCGGGCCACACTTCCCCGGGGCGCCTGGAGCGCGTGCTACGTGCCGGAGCCTTCGCGGTGACCAGCGAACTTGCGCCGCCTGACTCGGCCGATCCGGAGGAAGTTTATCGGCGCGCACGCATCTTTGACGGCTACGTCGATGCCATCAATGCCACCGATGGGAGCGGCGCCAACTGCCACATGTCGAGCATGGCGGTGTGCGCGCTGCTCACCCGGGTCGGCTATGCACCGGTGATGCAGATTTCCTGCCGTGACAAGAATCGCATTGCGATCCAGGGCGACATCCTGGGCGGTGCGGCAATGGGTGTCTGCAACATGCTATGCCTGACTGGCGATGGCGTACAGGCCGGCGACCATCCGCAGGCCAAGCCGGTGTTTGATCTGGACTGCATGTCGCTGCTGAAGATTGCGCGCACGCTGCGCGATGAACATCAGTTCCAGAGCGGACGCAAGATCACGGCCGCGCCGCGGGTACTGTTCGGCGCTGCGGAAAATCCAAGTGCCCTGCCCCATGCCTGGCGCGCGCAGCGACTCGTCAAGAAGGTCGCGGCCGGTGCCCAGTTCATCCAAACCCAGTACTGCTATGACATCCCGCTGCTACGCGAGTTTCTTGATCACTGCGAACAGCTCGGCGTGCTCGACCAGGTATTCCTGCTGATCGGCGTCGGCCCGCTGCGTTCGGCCAAGTCGGCCGAATGGATGCGCAAGCACGTCCCGGGAATTCATGTACCGGATCACATCATCAATCGTCTCGCCGGCGCCGCGGACCAGGCGCGCGAGGGACGAGAAATCTGCATCGAGCAGATCCAGGAGCTGCGCGAGATGCGCGGCGTCAGCGGCGTACATGTGATGGCCTATCGCCAGGAAGAATCCGTCGCCGAAGTCATCGAGCGCTCCGGCGTGCTCAACGGGCGCGTGCCCTGGTTCCCGCAGCGCGCCACCCAAACCCTTGCTAACAGGATCGAAACATGACCGATACCGTGATCAGTTCCGCCACCCGCGAGGTGGTCATCGGATTTGACCGCCCGTTCGTCATCATTGGCGAGCGCATCAATCCGACCGGCCGCAAGATCCTGGCCGCCGAGATGGCCGCCGGTGACTTCAGCCGGGTCGAAGCCGATGCGCGCGCCCAGGTCGAGGCCGGTGCGCATATGCTGGATGTGAATGCCGGCATCCCGCTGGCCGACGAACCGGCAATCCTGGCCAAGGCCATTCAGCTGGTGCAATCAATCACCGATGTGCCGCTGTCGATCGACTCCTCGATCGTTGCCGCGCTGGAAGCGGGGCTGCGCGTCTACAAGGGTAAAGCCTTGCTCAATTCGGTGACCGGCGAGGATGAGCGTCTGGAAGCGGTGCTGCCGCTGGTCAAGAAATACGGTGCGGCGGTCATTGCGATCTCCAATGATGAAACCGGTATCTCCGAGGATCCCGATGTGCGCTTCGCGGTGGCGAAGAAGATTGTGGAGCGCGCTGCCGATTACGGTATCCCGGCCTCCGACATCGTCGTGGATCCGCTGGTCATGCCAATCGGTGCCATCAACCAGGCCGGTGTCCAGGTGATGCGCCTGGTGCGGCGCCTGCACGATGAGCTGAAGGTCAACACCAGTTGCGGTGCCTCGAACGTCAGCTTCGGATTACCGAACCGCGATGGCATCAATGCCGCCTTCCTGACCATGGCGATCAGCAGCGGCCTGACCTCCGCGATCACCAACCCGCTGCATGGCGATGTGGTGCGCGCCTGCATGGGGGCCGATGTGATGATGGGGCACGACCCGGACTGCGCACGCTGGATCCGCAAGTTCCGCGAGCCGCCGCCGATGGGTGCTGATGGCGAGGCCGGTCGCGGACGCCGCGAAGGCGGTCATCGGCGCCGTCCCGCACCGCCGGCCGCAGGTGGTACGAGCAGCACGTGAGCGAGCAGCAACCGCTGGTGGTGTTCACGCCCTCGGGCAAGCGCGGGCGCTTTGCCATTGGCACGCCGCTCCTGCAGGCAGCGCGCTCGCTCGGCGTGGACATCGATTCAGTGTGTGGCGGCCGGGCCATGTGTGGCCGCTGCCAGGTGCTGATTGCCGAAGGCGAATTTGCCAAGCACGGCGTGCGCTCCTCGGCCCAGAGTGTCTCGGCCCCTGCCCCGACCGAGGAGCGTTTTGCACAACGCGCCCGACTGCGCCCAGGTCTGCGCCTTTCGTGCCAGGCGACTGTGCAAGGCGATGTGGTCGTGGACGTGCCGCAGAGCAGCCAGGTCCATCGCCAGGTCATCCGCAAGGATGCCGAAGAGCGCGTCATCAAACTGCACCCGGTCGTGCGCCTGCACTGCGTCGACGTGCAGGTCCCGGACATGCACGACCCTTCAGGGGACCTGCGACGCCTGACCGATGCGCTGGAATTCGAGTGGCGACTGACCGGCCTTGCCAGCGATTTGTCCGTGCTGCAGGACCTTCAGCCAGCGCTCAGGGCCGCCAATCGCCAGGTCACGGTCGCCGTGCATGCAACCAAACAGATTATTGCCGTGTGGCCCGGCTTTCATGAGAGCGTCTATGGCCTCGCAGTCGACATCGGCTCGACGACAATCGCTGCGCACCTGTGCAACCTGGTCACCGGCGAAGTGGTCGGGTCCGGGGGCATCATGAACCCGCAGATCCGCTTCGGCGAGGATCTGATGAGCCGTGTGTCCTATTCGATGATGAACCCTGGCGGCGCCGCGCAGATGACCAGCGCTGTTCAGAGCGCGCTCAGCGAGCTGGCTGCGGATATTGCCCGTGCGGCCAAGGTCGCGGTGCACGACATCCTCGAGGCCACTATTGTCGGTAACCCGATCATGCACCACCTGTTCCTCGGGATCGATCCGGTGGAACTGGGTGGCGCGCCCTTCGCGCTGGCTACCGATCAGTCGATGACGCTGCGTTCAGCGGCGGTCGGCCTGAGTCTGCACCCGAACGCCCGTGTCTATATCCTGCCCTGTATCGCTGGCCACGTCGGCGCCGACACCGCCGGCATGATCCTCGCCGAGCGGCCGGATCTAGCCAAGGAAATGACGCTGCTGGTCGATGTCGGCACCAATGCCGAGATCGTGCTCGGCAACAGTGAGCGGCTGCTCGCCTGCTCGAGCCCCACGGGGCCGGCCTTTGAGGGCGCACAGATCAGCGGCGGCCAGCGCGCTGCCCCAGGGGCGATCGAGCGCGTGCGCATCGATCCAGTCACGCTCGAGCCCAAGTTCCGAGTCATCGGAAGCGAATTGTGGTCCGATGATCCGGCATTTGCCGCAGCCATCGACAGCAGCGGTGTCACCGGCATTTGCGGCTCAGGCATTATCGAGGTCATCGCCGAGATGTTTCTGGCCGGCATCATCAGCCAGGATGGCACGATCAACGGCGCGTTACAGTCGCGCTCGGATCGGATCATTAACAACGGCCGTACTTTTGCCTACGTCCTGCACCGAGGCTCGCCGTTGCTGCAGATTACGCAGAACGATGTGCGTGCCGTGCAGCTGGCCAAAGCCGCACTCTACGCCGGCGTAGCGCTGCTGATGGAGCGTCTGGGCATCGAGCGGGTCGAGCGCATTCGACTGGCCGGCGCCTTCGGCAGTCATATCGATGTCAAGTACGCCATGGTGCTGGGCATGATCCCGGATTGCGATCTGACGCATGTGGCCTCGGCCGGCAACGCGGCCGGCACCGGGGCGCGCATTGCGCTGCTGGATGCCACATCGCGTCCTCTGATCGAACAGCTCGTGCGCCGCGTTGAGAAAATTGAGACCGCCATCGAGCCGCGGTTCCAGGCCCACTTTGTCGATGCAATGGCGCTGCCCCACAAGAACGCGCCCTACCCTGAGCTGCGCAAGGTGGTGACGCTGCCCAAACCGACGGCGGCAGCGCCAAGGCCTGAGCGGACCAGCCGCCGCCCGGTCCGGCCCGCAAGACCTCCGAGCTGAGCGCTCGCCCAACTTCACAAGGCAGAGCTAGCATTATGGACAGCCTCATTACTGGCGGATGTATGTGCGGGGCCGTGCGATACGAGGTGCGTGGGCCGCTGCGCGATGTGATCTGTTGTCACTGTGAGCAGTGCCGGCGTAGCAGCGGCCATTTCGTCGCCGCGACTGCCTGCCGCAAAAGCAACTTTACTCTAGTGCGTGCCGACAGCCTCGCCTGGTACAGCTTCATACCCGGCCTGCGGCGCGGTTTCTGCAGCGCCTGCGGCTCGAGCCTGTTCTTCGAGGACATCCAGGGCGAGCGGATGTCGATCGCGGCAGGCACGCTGGACAAGCCCCATGGGCTTAAGATCGCGGCGCATATCTATGCCGCCGAGAAAGGTGACTACTACAGCATCTCCGATGCGGTACCCATCGCTGCCGATGGGCACCACAACGTAGCGCTGCCATAGGCGCGGCTCACCTTTACTGCGTAGGCTGCCGCGGCCTCTTGCGGGCCCTCAATACGGGCTATTTGCGCGTCAGGAAGCTGCGGTAAATCGCTTGCGCTTCCGGGCTGGTCACCCGCTCTGGCAGCAACGCGCACTCAGTTTCTATCGCCCGCAGGATGCGCGCGCCGTCATGCAGCAGGTGTTTGGTCAGCAGCACGGATTTCGAAGATTTTCCAGCCAGCGCAACCGCCGCGGCGCGCGCTCGCGCGCTGACTTCATTCGCGGCCAGCGCCGCGTTGGCAATACCCCACTCGGCCGCCACCTGGCCGCTAATCACTTCGCCCAGCGCAAACATCGAAAACGCACGCGTGTGGCCAATCCGCGCCGGCATCAGCAGACTGGACCCGGCCTCCGGAAGGAGTGCCACATCAACAAACGGAGTCGACAGCTTGGCATCGCTCGCCACGTAGAGCAGGTCGCAATGCAGCAGCAGCGTCGTACCGATGCCGACCGCGCGGCCACGCACAGCGGCGATCAGCGGTTTGGAGAAGGCCGCCAGGAGGCGCAGAAACCGAAACACCGCCGAATTCTCCAGTGGTTCGCCCGACTGCGCCAGCGCGATAAAATCTGCAATATCGTTGCCAGCGCTGAAATCCGCGCCATCGGAGTCAATCAGCACGACATGGATCGAGGGTTCGGCCATCGCGTGCTCAAGTGCATCACCGAAGGCCAGGTACATGCTCTGGGTCAGCGCATTCTTCTTGTCGGCACGGGCCAGCGTGACACTCAGAATGCCTGCGTCCAGCTCCACGCGCAGGTGCTTGTCAGTTCTCATAGCAACCCCTCCCCCATGACTTAATGTCGCGAATGCGCGGTGCCCGCCAAAAAGATCCCGGTGCGCCCCGCTGGCATATTACGCCTGGCAAGCGCGGCTCGCAGCACGGGCCTTCAGCGCCTTCGAAGTTGATTGACAGCGGCCGCGCGCGGAGATCAGATACGCAGCACGATGGATTGCCGCACCGCGAAGCTTCGGCCGAGCCAGGCGCGCGTCGGTAATCCGCACTCCTTTGAGAAGGGCACACTGTGACAACACTGGCTGGAAAGACTCTATTCATCACCGGCGCCTCCCGCGGCATTGGGCTCGCCATAGCGCTGCGCGCGGCCCGGGACGGCGCACGCATTGCCATTGCTGCCAAGACGGCTGTGCCCCACCCCAAGCTGCCAGGCACAATTTTTACTGCGGCTGATGAGATTCGCGCCGCGGGTGGTGAGGCGCTGCCGATCGCCTGCGATATACGCGTGGAAGAGCAGATCGAGGCCGCGGTAGCTAGCACGGTGGCGACCTACGGCGGCATCGACATCCTGGTCAACAACGCCAGCGCCATCAGCCTGACCTCGACTGAGCAAACTGATGCCAAGCGCTACGATCTGATGCACCAGATCAATGGTCGCGGCACCTTCCTGGTCTCACGAGCCTGCATTCCACACCTACGAAAGGCCGCCAACCCGCATGTGTTGATGATCTCGCCGCCGCCGCAGCTGAAGCCCGCCTGGTTTGCGCCGTTTCCCGCCTACGCGCTGTCCAAGTACTCGATGAGCATTTATGCGATGGCGATGGCCGAGGCGTTCCGAGCCGACGGGATTGCCTTCAACACCCTGTGGCCCAAGACGCTGATTGCGACCTCAGCGGTGCGCAACCTGCTGGGTGGCGAACAGGCGATCAGTGTGAGCCGTACCCCCGAGATCGTCGCCGATGCCGCATACCACATACTCACGCGGGCGAGTCGCGAATTCACCGGGCAGCATTGCATCGATGAGACGGTGTTGATCGAGGCCGGCGTGACCGACCTGAGCGGCTACCGTACGGTGCCCGGCCAAGGACCGCTCGGGAGCGATCTATTCATGGAGCCGGAGTCGGCACCGACAGACGGCATCCGCCGCTGAGTAGCGGCGCGCCTCACGGGAACGACTGTGAGTCCCGGCGGCAGCTCGTAGAGGACGTTGTCAGGTGGCTTCTTGTCGACGGCCTCGCACCACTCCGCCATAATCGGGCGCAGGGAGGGTCTGGCGCGGGTGTGGCGCTGATCCATTACATAATAATTCGGAACTGAAAGGACTCAGATCCCGATGTCGTATCGATCGACTCTGGCCTCATTGCCAGCCGTATTGCTGCTGGCAGGCGTTCCGCTGTGGGTACAGGCCGAAGACTGGCCGACTGTAGCCGCCGATGAACTGGCCATGACCAGCGAGCCCCTGGCCCCCGGTGCGCCGGCGATCTATCTCTATCGTCAGGTGGATCGCGACGACAGCGCTCACGAAGAGCGCGTTTATGAGCGCATCAAGATACTGACCGATGCGGGGCGGGATCGAGCCAATATCGAGTTGCGCTATACCAAGAATAGCGAAGCAATTGTCTTCATCAGGGCACGTCTGATCCGTCCCGACGGCACCATTAGCAACTTCGACGGCACGATAGATGACAAAGCGCTGGTATCAGCGGCTGGCCAGCAATGGATGGCCAAGACTTTCACGCTCCCACTGGCTACCGTCGGGTCCATCCTTGAACTGCGCTATACACTGCGGCTCGATTATCGTTATATCTACGACTCGCATTGGATCCTCAACTCGGATCTGTTCACCCGCTACGCCAGATTTTCCTTGAGACCGGCCGAGGGCCTTGCACTTACCTACAGTTGGCCGCGTGGACTACCACCTGGCGCGAACCCGCCCGTTAATAAACACAGTGAGGTGGACCTGGAAGTCCACAATGTGCCGGCGTTCGTGAGCGAGGAGTTCATGCCGCCCGAAAATGAAATGAAGTTCCGCGTCGATTTCATCTATAGCAGTGACACCTATTCCACCAAGGACCCGGTTGAGTACTGGAAGTACTACGGCAAGACAATGTTCCACACTGCCGAGCATTTTATGGATGAGCGCCGGGCGATGACCCGTGCCGTTGCCCAGACGGTCGGGCCCGCGGACGACACGGAGACCAAGCTTCGCAAGCTCTATGCGCGTGTGCTTCAGCTACGCAACCTGGACAACGAATCAGATCTGAGCCAGCAGGAGCGTGCCAAGCTCAAGGACAACGATGATGTAGAAGATGTCTGGGATCACGGCTATGGCACCGGCAATCAGCTGACGCTGCTGTACGCGGCTCTGGTACGCGCCGCAGGCACCAACGCCGATGTGGTTTACGTCTCGACCAGAGACCAATACTTCTTCAACCCTAAGGTCATGAACAGCTCGCAGCTCAATGCCTATGTCGTGCTTGTGAACCTCGGCGGGCGCCAAATGTTCCTGGACCCCGGTGTGCCTTTTACACGTTTTGGCTTTCTGCCCTGGTTTGAGACCAGCGTCCAGGGCCTGCGACTCGATAAGGACGGGGGAACCTGGATCGGCACTTCGCTCCCGAACGCTTTTGCATCGCGTGCCGAGCGCCGTGCAACGCTGCAGCTGGGCGCCGACGGCACTCTCTCGGGGAAGCTGCAGGTAAGCTATACCGGCCAGGATGCGGCCTGGCGCCGGGCTTCGGAGCACCTGGATGATGCCACTGCGCGGGCTAAGTTCCTGGAAGATGAGGTACACGGTTCGGTGGCGGTCGGCATCAACGTAACGCTCACCAACCAACCGGATTGGGACAATGCCGAGCAGCCTTTGGTCGCGGAATTCGACGTCAGTATTCCTGGCTGGGCCGAGTCGGCCGGTCGGCGGATGCTGCTGACGATGGGTGTGTTTACGCGCGATGACCGGCACGTCTTTGAACACGCCGAGCGCGAGCACCCGGTTTATTTCCGCTATCTCACCGAGCGTGTGGATAGCCTGGATATTGAGCTGCCATCGAACTACCAGCTTGCCACGCTGCCGGCGGCACGTGACTCGAATCTCACGAACATGGCTTACCATATGGGCGTGGAGCAGGATGGCAACACCGTTCAGCTGCGACGCAGCCTGATCGAGAATGCCATCATCATTCCGGCCACCAGCTATTCCGGTGTACGGGAGTTTTTCCAGTCGGTGCGGGCCGGAGACGAGCAGCAGCTGGTGCTCAACTACAACGCCTCCCAGGCACATCATTAAGATGCGCGCAGCTGAAATCTGCCGATCGCTCCTGGCAAGCACGCTTCTTATCGCGGGACTCGCCTGCCGCGCGACGGACGTGCCGGACTGGCTGCGCGCCCAGGTCGCTGTGCCAGTGCCTACGCATGATGAGCAGACTAACGCCGTGGCGATGTACGCCGAAACGGTGCTGACCGTGCAGCCCAATGGAAAAATGACCCGCGTGGAGCGGCACGTTTATCGCATTCTTCGTCCAGACGGCGCGGCACTTGGCATTGTGGCCGTCGAGTACGATCCTTTGAAGCATATTGAGGGCTTACGCGGCTGGAGTATTCCCGCGACCGGCAGCCCGTATGCGACCAAAGACAAGGAGATTGTCGATATCGCCCTCCAGGCCGTGGATAACAGTGAGTTGCTCAGCGATATCCGTGTCAAGGCCGTGCAGATCCCCGCCAGCGTCCCGGGAAGCCTAATCGGCTCTGAGTCCGTGCAAGTCCTTCAGCCCTATCAGTTGGCCGATGTCTGGAGCTTTCAGGCCACCATTCCGGCACTGGAGCAGCGCTACACGCTGGTGCTACCGGCAGGCTGGACTTATCAGGCCACCTGGCTCAATCACGAGGCTGTGACGCCGAGCAGTGCGGGACCCAACGCCTGGCAATGGGTCATCAACGAGAGCAAGCCCATTCGCATCGAAACCGGCATGCCGCCGTGGCAAGGCATCGCCGGACGGCTGTGGATCACCTTCCAGCCCCCAGGAGGCAGCGCAGCGGGGCTCAATAGCTGGCATGACATTGGCGTCTGGTATCAGAACCTGGTCAAGGATCGCCGGATTGCCTCGCCCGCAATCAAGCAGAAGGTAGCCGAGCTGACAGCCAATGAGCCGACGCTTGCCGGCAAGATCTATGCGCTCGCGGCGTTCGTGCAACGTGACGTCCGCTATGTGGCCATCGAGCTTGGAATCGGCGGCTACCAGCCCCACGCCGCTGCGGACGTGTTCGCGCATCGCTACGGCGATTGCAAGGATAAAGCAACACTGCTCAGTACGATGCTCAAAGAGATCGGCATCGAGTCCTACTACGTGATTATCAATACCGAGCGCGGCTCGGTCGATGCCAACACACCGCCGAATCTCGGCTTCGACCATGTCATGCTGGCCATCCAGCTTCCGACGGACCTGGACAAGACGCCGTACCTGGCCCGAACTACCGATTCAAAGTTAGGCGATATTCTCTACTTTGACCCGACCAATGAATACGTGCCGCTGGGCGGTCTGATCGGTTCCCTACAAGCCAATTATGCGCTGGTAGTGGGGCCGGACGGTGGCGAGCTGCTGCGACTGCCGCAGCTGGCGACCGAGCGGAGCGCCGTCAACCGCACCGGGACATTTACCCTCGATGACAAGGGCACGCTGAGCGGGGATGTCCACGAAATTCGAATCGGCGATGCCGCTGCCGAGCAGCGCTATGAGTTGCGCAACGTATTCAGCGACTCCGACAAGATACGTCCCATTGAGGCCCTCGCGGCCTCCGCCTTTACCACCTCAAAAGTAAAATCCGCCGCGGCGCATAATTTGCCCACCACCACGGAGCCGCTGGACTGGGATTATTCAGTTCAGGCCGACAACTACGCCCGGGTCGCGGGCGATCTGCTGCTGGTCAGGCCACGTGTAATCGGTAGCAAGTGGTTGAATTTCTGGGAGCCCAAACGGGTACGCGAAAACATGATCGAATTTGATGGCCCAGAGCGCGATAACGATGCATTTCAGATCACTATTCCAGCCGGTTATGTCGTGGATGAGCTACCCGCCTCGGTCAATCTGGACCTGGGCTCCGTGGCCTACCACAGCAAGGTGGAGTTCAGTGGCCAGGTTCTTCGTTACACGCGCACTTTTGAGATCAAGGATCTGAGCATCCCGGTCGACAAACTCGAGCAGGTACAGCGCTTCTTCAATTCAATCGTGGCCGATGAGCGCAGCACGGCCGTGTTCAAGCGCTCCAGTCCCTGAATCCTCTGACGGCCGTCAATCGCTTGTTCTCGCACCAGGCGCTGAACTAGCTGGCCGCGCGCGTTCGCGAGCGAACCCAACGCGAATGTACGTCAATGTAGACCTTCTCATACAGCGCATTGACTGCGCTGGCTGCCGGGAATCCGGCCACAAAGCCTGCCGCCAGCTCACCCAGGGCCAGTTCTCCCGCACGGCGCAGGTGCTCGAGCAGAAAGCGTGGATCTTCATCACCAATGGAAATGCGGATCGTGCTGGGCGAAATACCGGCCTCGCGCAGTGCCGCGTCCCCGAGCTCCGAGTGGCTGGTCAGTGCGGGGCACAACACGGTCGTCTGGATCTGGCCCAGGCTCACCTGCAGGCCAAAGGCCGGCTCAAGATTGTCGAACAGGCGCTTGAGCTGATCGCGGCTCACGCCACCGGCGCCGGGTGCGGCGCGTTCAAAATCAATTGTAAATAGCGGTGCTGGCAACCCGAGCGTCATCAGCTGCTCCCGCAAATCCGCGTTGGGATGCCCCGGCACTGCCGAGCACTGCACATTGATCATCGGGTGCTGTGCCAGCACCTGCGCCAGCACGATGGTGTTGATGCACTTGGCCAGCAACCTCAGCTCCACGGTGCGCATGCCGCTCAGCACTTCGAAGGCCTTATCCGAATCCAGGAACGCGCCTTTGACATAGTAGACGTTCCAGAACATCGTTTCATCCCAGCGGTACTCACGCTCCACCCCATCGTGGCCCGAACAACGCACCGTGGCGCCTTTGGGCATGAACATGCGTTCGGTCCGCGCAATCACCACGCCAGCCGTCGTGTTGCCCGAACCGCTCAGGTCCTTGGTGTAGGAGTGAATGACAAAATCAGGGCGCTCGGTGATCTCGGCTCGCCGCAGTGTCGGCTGCAGGAACGGCGTAGCGACAGTGGCATCGCAGATCACTGTCAGGCCACGCTCATGCGCCAGCCGGCAGATGCCGGGCACATCAAGCACGTTGCCGTGGGGATTACAGGGGGACTCAAGGTAGATGAAGATCTGCCGCCCTTGCGCGATGCGCTCGCGGTACTGCAGCGCCACCGCATCGAGTCGCGACCGAAAAACAGCGACGCTTTCGCCGTCGAACCATTCCACCGCAATATCAAGATTACTGTGCTTGCCATACCAGTCGTGCAGCAGCTGATAGGTACCGCCGTAGACGTTACGGCTCGAGAGCACGATATCCCGGTGCCCCAGCAGGTGCGCGAGCGTGGCATCGATGGCGGCCATGCCGGAGTTGAAATTCCAGGCAAAGTAGCTCGCCGCCTCTGGCCCAGCTTCCAGATGCACCACGTGGTTGGCCAGGCAGATCGAGGTCGGGTTGAGCAGCCGCGAGTAAATCTCGTGCAGCAGCTCTTTGCCCTTGAACGCATCCTCGATCCACTCGGCGCAGGCATAGACGTAGGTAGCGGTGCGCGTGATCACCGGCGTGGCCGAGAAGATCGCCGTGACGTTGTCGAAGAGCGGGTACGGCCCCTTGACCCCTACGGTGCCCATGTCCTCGACCAGCGATTGGTAGGTGGCGCGCAGCGGGTTCTGCAGCGTATCGAGCACTTTGGCGAGCTGGAAACAGGCAAAGCGCTTGGCATTGAACCAGGCGATGCGATCGGTGCGGCCCAATCCTGCCAGTGTGCCTGCCGTCAGGGTCCACAGCTCGTGCGCTGAGGCGTTGGCCGCGCCCAGATGACCGACCAGGCCGGCGAGTGCCTGACCATGAGCCGAGGCCGGATCGATCCCGAAATGCTCGAGCTGCTCGGTGACAAGCGCTGCGGTGCTATGGGCTGTTGAGGTGTGGCGACGCGGGCTAAGCTGCAGGGCCGACTTCAACCCCAGTTCGGTATCCATAGGTTAATCCCCATTTGTTGGCGGGCATCGCGCCGGCCAATGGGCGGCGCCCTTCGAGGGGCGCAATTGTGGGCGGCGACGGCCCGGAACGCCACCCCAAAATCCTCAAGCGCGCCGATGCGCCTGGCGCTAAGGATGTGCGCCAGGCTCAGGCAGCTGCACTCGGTTTTGCAGGGCATTGAAGTCACCGGCCAGATAGGCACGCGCGTTGTGCAGCACCAGCGGCAGCAGCTGGCGCGCATAGATGTCGCTCAGTCCACCCACGTGCGGCGTCACAATGACATTGGGCAGGTGCCACAGCGGACTCTCGGGTGGCAGCGGCTCGGTCTCAAAGACATCAAGCCCGGCCCCGGCGATCTCGCCGCGCTGCAGGGCGCCGATCAGCGCCGCCTCATCCACGACGCGCCCGCGCGCGAGGTTGATCAAAAATGCCTGCGGGCGCATCTGGCGCAGCACATCAGCGCTGATCAGGTGGTCGCTTTCCGGAGTCAAGGGCGCGAGCACGACCAAAAAGTCCGCTGCAGCCGCCACGCTGCCAAGCCGGCTGCGCGGTTCGATCGCATCGAACCCCGGCGCCATGGTGCGCGAGTCGCTCACCCCCACGACCCGCACCCCGAGTGCCTTGCAGTAGCCTGCCAGCACGACGCTGATCGTACCGACCCCGACAATGCCCACGGTCTTGCCCTGCAGAAGTGGCTGCGGCCAGCGCTCCCAGGCAGCCTGCTGCTGGTTGTGCAGCATGCGCGGAAAACTGCGTGCGAGTGAGAGCATCAGCAGTAGCCCCAGCTCCGACATCTGCGGGCCATGGATACCACGTGCCGAGGTGACGACCACGCCGGGCCCAAGATTCAGGGTCAGGAGCGGATCGATGCCGGTGGTCAAGGCCTGGATCCAATCCAATGCCGGCATCGCAGCCACCAACTCCGCGGTAACGTTCTGCGCCATCGTGCACAAGGCCGTGGCACCCTCGGCGGCAGCGAGCGCCTGTGCAGTGGTCGCGGCGTACACCACCGACAGGTCCGGGACCTCGCGCTGCAGCGCCTCCCGAAACAGTGCCAGGCCCTCCGAATGCTCGCGCTCGAGCACGATCAGCTTCTTCATCCGCGATCCCCCTTAACCAATCTCGACGCGCGCCGCGAGGCACATGAATCACTCACCCTTGAGCTTGCGCCGCGCTGCATGCAGCAGCGGCTCGGTGTAGCCGTTGGGCTGTTCGGTGCCCTTGAATACCAGGTCACAGGCCGCAGCGAACGCCACCGAGTGCTTCAGATCCGTCGACATCGGCCGGTAGGCCGGATCGGAGGCGTTCTGCTGATCCACAACCGCAGCCATGCGCTGCAGAACCTCGCGCACCTCAGATTCGCTGACCACGCCGTGCAGCAGCCAGTTGGCAATGTGTTGGCTCGAGATGCGCAGCGTCGCCCGATCCTCCATCAGCCCGACATCGTGGATGTCGGGCACCTTGGAGCAACCGATGCCCTGATCGATCCAGCGCACCACATAGCCCAGAATGCCCTGCGCATTGTTTTCCAGCTCTTCGCGCCGTTCGGCCTCGCTCCAGCTGATGCTCGCGGCGACCGGCACGGTCAGCAGATCCTTGAGCTGGGCGCGCGGCCGCTCGGCCAGCGCGCGCTGGCGTTCGGCCACATCGATCTCGTGATAATGCAGAGCGTGCAGGGTCGCCGCTGTCGGGCTCGGTACCCAGGCGGTATTCGCACCGGCAAGCGGATGAGCGCGCTTGGCAGCGAGCATCTCATGCATCCGATCCGGCATCGCCCACATACCCTTGCCGATCTGCGCGCGACCGGCGAAGCCGCAGGCGAGTCCGACATCGACGTTGTTGTCCTCGTAGGCCTTGAGCCAGACACTGGCACGCATCTCACCCTTGCGGACCATGGCACCCGCCTGCATCGCGGTGTGGATCTCATCGCCGGTGCGGTCGAGGAATCCGGTGTTGATGAAAATGATGCGATCCTTGACCGCGCGGATGCACTCCTGCAGGTTCAGGGTGGTGCGCCGCTCCTCATCCATCACGCCGATCTTCAGCGCGTGGCGCGGCAGGCCAACCAGATCCTCGATGCGCCCAAAGAGCTGGTTGGCAAAGGCGGCCTCATCAGGGCCGTGCATCTTGGGCTTTACGATGTAGATCGAGCCGGTGTGGCTATTGCGATAGCGGCCCAGGCCCTTCAGATCGTACAGGCCGACGAGCCCGGTTACCGCCGCATCGATGATGCCCTCGGGCACCCACTCGCCCTGCCATCGGATCAGATCACTGGTCATCAGATGGCCCACATTGCGCACCAGCATCAGGCTCCGGCCGGGTGCTGAGCGGGTGCGGCCCTCCAGGTCGGTGTACAGCCGATCCGGATTCAGCGTGCGCTCGATGACCCCGCTGCCCTTGGCGACACTCGCGCTCAGATCGCCCTTGAGCAATCCGCGCCAGTTGCGGTAGATCGCGACCTTATCTTCAGCGTCCACCGCCGCCACCGAATCCTCCAGATCCATGATCACGGTGATCGCCGATTCGATCTGGACATCCGCAATACCGGCCGGATCGGTACGTCCGATCGGATGTTTGGCATCGATCAGGATCTCGATGTGCAAACCATTGTGTCGCAGCATGATCGCTTCGGGTGCCTCGGCGCGCCCACGGTAACCGGCCAGCAGCGCGGCATCGGCAAGCGTGCTCTCGGCACCGCCTGAGAGGGTGACACGCAGTTCCCCGGCACTGATGGCGTAGCCGGTGGCATCGGCGTGCCGCCCGGCGCGTAGCGGCGCGGCCTGATCGAGGAAGGTGCGCGCGCGCGCAATGACGGCGCGGCCCCGCACCGGGTTGTAGCTGCCCGAGCGCGTGGCGCCATCGGTTTCTGGCAGCGCATCGGTCCCGTAGAGTGCATCGTAGAGGCTGCCCCAGCGCGCATTGGCGGCGTTGAGCGCATAGCGCTGGTTGCTCAGCGGCACGACCAGCTGCGGTCCGGCAAGCGTGGCAATTTCGGCATCGACCTGATGAGTGTCGATATTGAACGGCGCCCCCTGGGGCACGAGGTAGCCGATGTCACGCAGCAAAGATTCCTGGGCTGCAACATCCAAGGGCTGGCCGCGGCGCGCGAGGTACCAGGCATCGATCTGTGCCTGCAGCGCATCACGTCGCTTGAGCAGCGCGCGATTGAGCGGCACCAGATCACGCAGCACGGCGGCAAGACCTTGCCAGAAGCGGCTCGGATCGATCCCGACCTCAGGCGCCACATCCCGCTCGACGAACTCGGCCAGGACCGTGGCCACATCCAGACCCGCGCGTTCAGTGTAGGCCATGCTCACCTGCTCCCCTCTCTGCCGAACCCGGACTCCCGCCCCCGCCCTGCGCCACACGTGCGCGGCGCTTGCCCAAGCACGCACGAGGAGGTTCGGGGTGAGGTGTCAGAACCGTCTTAGGAGATCATTGTATCGCGGTTTGCGCGGCCAGATTTCCCCAAAAAAGGCGGCGCGATGCAGCCCTGCGATCTCCCCTTGCCGCAGGCCGTTCTGCCAGCGCCGATGGCGGCGCCACGCCACGGCTGTTATGTTCCGCCACGAGGAACGCCCGTCGGGCCGCTTATCAGTCAAGGAGCCGTCATGAGCGATGTCTACAGCTTTCCGGTCCGGACCATCGAGGGCAGTGATGCGACGCTTGAGCCGTTTCGCAAGCAGGTACTGCTGATCGTCAACGTCGCCAGCAAGTGTGGTTTTACGCCGCAGTACGAAGGCCTGGAGCTCCTTTACCGCAAGTACCATGAGCGCGGCTTCGCGGTGCTCGGCTTCCCCTGCGACCAGTTCGGTCACCAGGAGCCCGGCGATGAAGCCGAGATCCAGAAATTCTGCTCACTCACCTACGAGGTGAGCTTTCCGATGTACGCGAAGATCGCCGTCAATGGGGCCAACGCGCATCCGCTGTATCAATATCTGAAAAAGGCGCAGACCGGCGTGCTCGGAACCGAGGCGATCAAGTGGAACTTCACCAAGTTCCTGGTCGACCGCGAGGGCCAGGTGGTGAACCGCTTTGCACCCACCGACACGCCGGCGAAGATCGATGCCGATATCGCGGCGCTACTTCATTGAAGGGCGCTCAGAACCGGCCGGCGTTAAAATCCTCGACCGCCTGGATGATCTCGGCGCGCGTGTTCATCACGAACGGGCCGTAGCGCGCTACCGGTTCCCCGAGCGGCTGGGCCGCCACGACAATGGCGCGTCCACCGGCCGCTGACTCGAGCTTCAATGCGCTGCCGGCGCCTAACACGCCCAGTTCCCCCGCGTTGAGCGTGGTTGCTCCAATGCTCAGGCTGCCTTCAAACACGCTTACAAACGCGGTGTGTCCAGTGGGCACGCTCACTTCATAGTGCTTCGACGGCTCCAGCGCGACATCCAGGAACAGTGGCGCCGTGGCAATGCCGTGGACGGGTCCACTGGTCTCACCGACTTGCCCCGCGATCACGCGCACCTTCACCCCTGGCGCCGGATTGATGCTCGGGATCTGCTCTGGCGGGATGTCCTGGTAGCGCGGGGCCGTCATCTTGCGCGCCGCCGGCAGATTTACCCACAGCTGGAAACCGCTCATACGCCCAGCCTCCTGCTCGGGCATCTCCGAGTGCAAAATGCCGCGTCCGGCCGTCATCCACTGCACGCTGCCCGATACCAGCAGGCCCTCATTGCCCTGATTATCGCGATGGCGCATGCGACCCTCGAGCATGTAGGTCACGGTCTCGAAGCCGCGGTGCGGATGCTCAGGAAATCCGGCGATGTAATCTGCAGCGCTATCGGATCCAAACTGATCGAGCAGCAGAAATGGATCGACCTCCGAGAGTACCTCGGTCCCAATCAAGCGCATCAGGCGCACACCCGCGCCGTCGCTGGTCGGGCTGCCGCGCACGACGCGCACCACGGAGCGCAGCGGGCTGTAAATTTCAGGTTTTGCGTTCATCGGCACACTCCTCCCTTTAATAAAATAAGGCTGGAGCAGCAAAATTCAAGTCAGGCATCGAAGGGATGGCGCAGCATGATGGTCTCATCGCGATCCGGGCCGGTCGATATGACATCCAGCGGCACGCCCACCAGGCTCTCGAGGCGGCGCAGGTAGGCCTGGGCATTGGCCGGCAACGCCTCGAAATCGGTCTTGCCCACGGTCGACTCGCTCCAGCCCGGGTACTCCTCATACACCGGCTCAACTTCGGCAAAGGCATCGGCGAACATCGGCGGTTCGGAGAGCACCTGCTCGCCCATGCGATAGCCGACGCAGATCTGGATCGTATCAAGGCCGTCGAGCACATCGAGCTTGGTGATGCACAGGCCCGTGACACTCGAATGCACCACCGAGCGGCGCAGCGCCACGGCATCGAACCAGCCGCAGCGACGACGACGTCCGGTGACCGAACCAAATTCATGGCCGACGCGTGAGAGGTGGTCCCCATACGTGTCAAACAGCTCGGTGGGAAACGGTCCGGCGCCGACGCGGGTCGTGTAGGCCTTCACGATACCGAGCACGTGATCAAAGGAGAGCGGACCGATGCCGGTGCCGGTAGCCGCGCCGCCCGCGGTCGTGTTCGATGAGGTCACGAACGGATAAGTACCTACATCCACATCCAGCATCGCCCCCTGAGCGCCCTCGAACAGCACGTTGGCACCATCCGTGCGCAGCTTGGCCAGTGCGGCGGTGACATCGAGCACTAACGGGCGCAGGCGCTCGGCATAGGCCAGCGTCTCATCCAGCGTACGCTGGAAGTCCACCGGGGATTGGGCGAAGTAGCGCTGCAGCACAAAGTTATGGAAGTCGAGCACTTCACCGAGCCGGGCGGCGAAGCGCTCGCGCTGGAACAGATCCGCCACGCGCAGCGCGCGCCGCGCCACCTTGTCCTCGTAAGCCGGACCGATACCACGCCCGGTGGTGCCAATGGCATTGACGCCGCGAGCGTGTTCGCGCGCGCGGTCGAGTGCGATGTGCGAGGGCAGAATCAGCGGGCAGGAGGGCGAGATGCGCAGCCGCTCGAATACCGGCACGCCCTGGTCGATCAGCGTCTGTGACTCCTTGAACAGTGCCTCGAGCGAGAGCACGACGCCATTGCCGATCAGGCAACGCACGCCATCGCGCAGGATTCCGGAGGGAATCAGTGACAGGATGGTCTTGCGGCCACCTATGACCAATGTGTGCCCGGCATTGTGGCCACCCTGGAAGCGGGTCACGGCCGAGGCCCGCTCGGTGAGCAGGTCGACAAGCTTGCCCTTGCCCTCATCTCCCCACTGCGTACCAATCACAATGACAAAACGACCCATCAGTGCTTGCCTGAGCTGTGCAGGTACTTGAAGAAATCCCCGTCGGGCTCAATCACCAGGATATCGCCTTCGCGTCCGAGCACCGTGCGGTAGGCCTGGAGGCTGCGGTAGAAGGCGCCAAACTCGACGTTGCGTCCATAGCCACGCGCGTACACCAGTGCGGCCTGCGCCTCGCCCTCGCCGCGGATGCGCTGGGCATCGCGCGTGGCGTTCGCGATGATTTCGCTGCGCTTCTGCTCGGTATCGGCGCGCGACTTGGCCAGCGCCTCGCTCGCATCGGCCCGCAGCTGCTTGGCGAGCGCTTCAAACTGCGCCTGCATGCGCTGATAGGCCGCGGTGCGCAGATCATCGGGCAGTTCCACGCGCTCCAGACTGACATCCTGAACCACAACGCCCAGCTGTGCGAGGGTGCCGCCTGCCTGCGCCAGCGCCGCGGTGGTCAGACTCGCGGAATCGGCGCCCACGATCTGCGCCATGCTGCGCTGTGAGAGCACGCTCTTGAGGCTTGCCATGAGTGCACTGCCCAGCTGCTGGCCCGCCTGATCCTCGTTGCCGTTGCTCGCCAGCATGAAGGCCACCGGGTCCTTGATGCGCCAGCGCACCAGCAGATCCACGATCAGCGTCTTCTTTTCATAACTGAGCACGTTCTCACCCGGCAGCGTCTGCAGCACCAGCCGCCGATCCAGATGCTGCACGGTCTCGAAGGGCCAGCGCACATGCAATCCGGGTGCGAAATCGCTGCGCTCAATCTTGCCAAAGCGGCTCAAAACCACGAACTCGCTGGCGCCCACCGTAAAGAGCGAGCGCGCCGCGAGCGCCACCAGCACCGCAAGTGCCACGAGGATCAGGATGCTGCGAGCTTTCATCTAGCGATCTTCCCGATCGCGGCTGCGAAGTTCATCATCGGCAGCGCGCGTACTGCCACCCGCGCCAGCAGCATCGGAATTCGGCGCCACGGCCGATGGACCGGCACTGCCGGGCAGCGCGCTTGCGCCGGCCGCAGCTTGGGAGCTATTCGCAGCCGACCCCGGCGCCATCAGCTTGTCGAGCGGCAGATACAGCAGATTATTCGCGCCGCCCTTGCCATCAATGATCACCTTGTTGGCCCGCGAGTAGATCGATTCCATCGTCTGGATGTAGAGCTGGTTGCGGGTCACTTCAGGCGCCTGGGCGTAGGCAACTGACAGTTGCTCAAAGCGCGCGATATCCGCCTCGGCTGCTGCTACCGCCTGGCTCTTGAACGTGTTGGCCTCCTGTAGCATCCGATCCGCCTCGGACCGCGCCCGCGGCAGCACATCGCTGGCGTAGCCCTGGCCCTCGGCACTCAGGCGCGCCTGATCTTCGATGGCCTTGCTCACTTCTCGCTGAGCAGGAATGACGGTGTCGGGCAGCTGGATATCGGTGATGTTGATCGCCAGCACCCTCACGCCACCGCCGGCGGCATCGAGGGCCGCCTGCACCAGCGTGAGTGCGCCGTGCGCAAGCGAATCGCGGCCGGCCCCCGAGAGCACGTTGCTCAAGGTGGCATGGCCCACAAGCAGCTGGAGCGCACTCTCACCGGCATCGCGCAGGGCCAGCTCCGGAGCACGCAGAGTCCCGAGCAATCTGACCGGATCGGTGAACTGGTATTGGAGCGTGGCGGTGATCGTGACGACACTCGCATCGGCGCTGAGCAGATGCGGCTGCAGATCGAGACTGGCGATGTGGCCGACATCCACGCGGGTCAGCGTCTCGATCGGCCAGGGCAGACGCCAGCCCAAGCCCGGGCCCACCACAACGAGGTTGCGCCCAAAGCGCTGCACCAGCCCGCGCTCGCCGGCCTCCAGCTGGTAGAAACCCGTGGCCAGCCACACGCCAGCCACTACGACGAGGAGCAACAGCGCCAGCAGCCAACGTCTCGTCGGGCCACCGCCAGTGAAATTCTGCAGGCCCTGCTGCCAGCCACGCAGCAGCTGCACCAGCCACGGATTGCCCGGTGGGCTGGGACGCGGTGTCTTGCCGCGCTGATCATCTCCGGGCGTATTCCAGGCCATAGTGTTCTTTAATAACGAGCTAGACAGATCGCGTGGGTTGAGGCGCCTTCAGGCGGCGCTGCTCGGGGCCAAAGCGGCGGATTCTAGGTACGGTTCCGTAGCCGCACAAGTCGGCGCAAGCGTGACCGGATGCGCCGAGACACCGGGCAGCCGCGTCAAGGCCTCAAGCTCGGATTTGGGCAGTTCGACCAGCAGCAGTACATCGCCCTCCGGGCCGGTGCGTTCCTCACGCACGACGCCAGCGGCGAACAATCTCGCCCGCTGCGCCCCGGCACTGGGCGGAAGCTTGAGCCAGTGGCGGCGCGCGCTCACATCAAGCCGCTCGCCAATCGCGCTCGTCAACAGCTCCAGGCCCGTGCCCTGCATCGCGCTCATCCACACCTGCGTGATGCGCCCGTCGGCATCGCGTTCGATTCGCGGCGCGAGACCCAGGCGATCGATCTTGTTATACACCGCCAGTTGCGGCAGATCGCCGGCTCCGATCTCGGTGAGCACGCGGTTAACTTCATAGATGTACTCATCGCGCCGCTCGTCGGCCGCGTCCACGACATGCAGCAGCAGATGCGCGCTGCGCGCCTCGACAAGGGTGGACTGAAAGGCTGCCACCAGCTCGTGGGGCAGCTCGCGGATGAAACCCACCGTGTCCGCCGCGACGATCTGCGTGCCCCCGGGCAGCCCCATGCGCCGCACCGTGGGATCGAGCGTTGCAAACAGCTGATTGGCAACGTAGGCATCGGCACCGGTGAGCGCGCGAAACAGCGTCGACTTGCCCGCGTTGGTGTAGCCAACCAGCGCGATCGAAGGCACCGGTATCTCGGCCCGCGCGCTACGGCCGGTTTCGCGCTGCTGGCGTAGTTTCTCCAGCCGTCCCGTCAAGGTGCGAACGCGCGTGGCGAGCAGTCGCCGATCGGTCTCAAGCTGCGTCTCGCCCGGGCCGCGCAGGCCGATACCGCCCTTCTGGCGTTCAAGGTGAGTCCAGCCGCGCACCAGGCGGCTCGAGATGTGCTTGAGCTGCGCGAGCTCGACCTGCAGCTTGCCCTCGAAGCTGCGTGCGCGCTGCGCGAAGATATCAAGGATCAGCCCGTTGCGATCCAGCACGCGCCGCTCGGTGAGCTTTTCGAGGTTGCGCTCCTGGCTGGGTGAGAGCGGGTGATCGACCAGGATCACATCGGCGCTGTGCTCGGCTGCGACCGCGCCAATCTCGGCAGCCTTGCCGCTACCGACGAAGAACTTCGGGTCCGGCCGCTCGCGACGCCCGGTGACGGTCGCTACCGGCGTGGCGCCCGCTGACAGTGCCAGCTGCTCGAACTCCTGCAGGTCTTCCGGACGGACTGGTGCGCCGAGGCCCAAGCGCACGAGAACGGCCCGTTCGCCCGCTCGGGGGCGTTCAAACATGCCTCTGCCCGTGCTCGTGCATTACTCCGCAGCGGCCTCAGTTTCCTCATCGCTCGGCAGGCGCACGGCGCGCGCCGGCACGACGGTGGAAATCGCGTGCTTGTAGACCATCTGGCTGACGGTGTTCTTCAACAGCACCACGAATTGATCGAAGGAATCTATTTGTCCCTGCAGCTTGATGCCGTTGACCAGGTAGATCGACACCGGCACGTGCTCTTTGCGCAGGGCGTTGAGAAATGGATCCTGAAGCGATTGGCCCTTTGCCATAACGTTCTCCTTATTCTCGGCTGTTTGGGGGTCGTTTGGGGGCGCCGAGTTGTATAGACTAATTCTAGCATGAGGACCCGCTCTCAGTTACCTGCTCGCCACAAGTTCCTCGGCCAGATTCAATAATGTTTCTGCGGTGCACGATTCGTCCGGATCCAGCCGCTTAAGTTCCGTGTCGGCTTTTAGCCACGTCAGCTGCCGCTTGGCCAGCTGGCAGGTCGCTTCGATCGCTTTCGCGCACGCCTGGTCAAGCTCCATTCGACCTTCAAGGTACTCCCACAGTTGGCGGTAACCGATTGAACGGACGGATGGAAGCTGGGGCCCGAGATCCGCGCGCGCATGCAGCTGGCGGACCTCCTCCACCAGGCCCGCGCCGATCATGCTGGCAAAGCGGGTCGCCAGGCGCGCACGGTGTGCACGCCGATCGGCTGGCAGCAGGGCGATGCGCAGCCAACGATAATCCTGCTGCGTGCCCCGCGTTGCACGTTGCCAGTCCGAGATCGGCCGGCCCGTGAGCTCATAGACCTCGAGTGCCCGCTGGATACGCTGCGGGTCGCGCACATGCACGCGCGCGGCGGTCAGCGGATCCACACGTGCGAGCTGCGCATGCAGCGCATCCCACCCATCGCGCGCCGCGCGCGCCTCGAGCTCGGCGCGCAGCGACGGCGAAGCCTGCGGGAGCGGTGCGATTCCGTGCAGCAGCGCGCGCAGGTAGAGCATCGTGCCGCCCACCAGCAGCGGCAGGCGCCCCTCGGCATGGGAGGCAGCAATCGCCGCGCGCGCATCGCGCACGAACTCGCCGGCCGAGTAGCTCTGGGCTGGATCGCGGATGTCGATCAGGTGGTGCGGATGGCGCGCGCGCACCGCCAGGCTTGGCTTGGCGGTGCCGATATCCATGCCGCAGAAGACCTGCGCCGAATCGACGCTGATCAGATCAACCGGCAGGCGCTCGGCCAGTGCGAGCGCGTAATCGCTTTTGCCGGTTCCGGTCGGCCCGGTGAGCACGAGCACCGGAGCCGGCGGCGGGCTCTCGCCCGCCCTCATCGGCCGCGCAGGAAAAGCTGGTCGAGCTGACCCAGCGACAGGCGGGTCCAGGTCGGGCGCCCGTGGTTGCACTGATTGGCGCGCTCGGTCTGCTCCATCTGGCGCAGCAGGGCGTTCATCTCCTCCAGGCTCAGGCGCCGGTGCGCGTGGATGGCGCTGCGGCAGGCGAGCGTGCCGAGCACCCGATGCGCCGCTCCATCCAGATGATGTGCACCGTGCCCCTCGGCCAGATCATGCACGACCGCGCGGATGATCCCGGGCACATCGTTCTGCGCCAGCATCGCGGGCACGGCGCGCACTGCCAGCTGGCGCGGTGCCAGCCGCTCGAGTTCAAACCCCAGGCGCGTGAAATCCTCGAGCTGCTCGAGCAGCGCATCGATCTCGTGCGCTTCGCAGCTGACCGCCAGCGGCTCTAGCAAGTGCTGTGAGGCGGCAGCTCCGCTCTCGTGAGCCTGCTTGAGCGCTTCGTACAGCACACGCTCATGGGCCGCGTGCATATCGACGATGACCAGGCCCGCGGCATCCTGCGCCAGGATGAACAGGCCGTGGAGCTGCGCGATGGCGTGGCCGAGCGAGCCATCGAAGTCAGGGACTGCCGCCGGCGCCAGCGCCTCGACGGCGGCAAAACTGCTACGCGACCACAGCGGTGCGGACGGTTCGCTGACGCGCGTGCCAAAAGCGAACGGCAGCGGAACGCTGCGGGCCTCGCTCGCACCTGCGGCTCGCTGCGGGAACTCCAGTACCGCGGCCGGCAGCGCACCGGCCTCCGGGCGCGTGCGCGCGAGCGTACGCTCGACCGCACGGAACACGTAGTCATGCACGGCGCGGCTGTCACGGAATCGCAGCTCAAGCTTGGTTGGATGCGCGTTGACATCGACCAGTCGCGGATCAATTCGCAGATCCAGGATGTAGGCCGGGTAGCGGCCGCCGTAGAGCACGTCGCGGTACCCCAGGCGCACCGCGTTGCCCAGCAGCCGGTCGCGCACCGCACGTCCGTTGACATACCAGTACTGCAGATCGGTGTTGGCACGCGAGGCCGTTGGCAGCCCGAGCCACCCGCGCAGCTGCAGCGCCCCACCCTCATCGATGGCGAGCGCGCGCGGCAGGAATTCCTCCCCGACGATGCGGCTGATGCGCGAGGCCATCGCCGCCTGGCTTTCGGCCGCGGGCAGATCGAGCACCACGCGTCCGTTGTGGCGCAGGCGGAAGCCCACGGCCGGAACGGCGAGTGCCAGGCGTTCGGTCTGGCGCAGGATGTGCCCGAATTCGGTCGGTTCGCTGCGCACGAACTTGCGCCGCGCCGGGACGTTGAAGAACAGCTCGCGCACCTCGACCGTGGTGCCCTCGGGATGTGCCGCCGGTCGCGGCTCGCTCAGTTCACCACCGGCTACGCTCAGCTCCGCGCCGCTGGCCTCACCGCGCGCCCGCGAAGCGATCCGCAGTTGCGCCACCGAACCGATCGAAGGCAGCGCCTCGCCGCGAAAGCCTAAGCTCGCTACCCCTTCCAGATCCTCCATCGAGGCGATCTTGCTGGTGGCGTGGCGCAGTACCGCGAGCGGCAATTCGCTGGCACTGATGCCGCCGCCGTCATCGCGTACGCGGATCAGTCCGCTGCCACCGCCCTCGATGTCGATCTCGATCCGGTGCGCACCGGCATCGAGCGCATTCTCGATCAACTCCTTGACCACCGATGCCGCCCGCTCAATGACCTCGCCGGCAGCGATCTGATCAATCAGGGTTGCGGGCAGCACGCGAATGGGCATCAACGCTCCTTGTCCGTGAAGCGCCTAAGTTTACACCGGGGATCGCGTGCCGCTCGCCGCTTCAGCCCGCTGGCGCCCCCGGCGATGCACTCGATGGAGCGGGCGCCGCTTGCTCATCGGCGCCGTGGCGCTGGCGCGCGAACAGCGTGCCCTCGGGCGGATGGGTGCGAAAGTAGCCGGCCAGGCCGCGGCAAATGGCATCGGCCAGCCGCTGCTGGTATTCGGGCGTACGCAGCTTGCGCTCCTCGCCGGGATTGGAAATGTAGGCGGTCTCGATCAGCATCGAGGGCACATCGGGCGCCTTGAGCACCACGAAGGCGGCGTGCTGCACTTCGCGCTTGCGAACCGCGCCCACCTGATCGAGCGCCTCGAGCACGCGATCGGCCGCCTCGGTGCTGGTGCCGATCTGGGCTGACTGCGAGACATCGAGCAGCACCGTGGCGAGCTTGGCATCGACATTGGCCAGCGACACCCCGCCTTTCAGGTCCGCGGCGTTTTCCCGATCGGCCAGCCAGCTGGCCGCTTCGCTCGAGGCACCGCGCTCGGAGAGCACGTACACCGAAGCACCAGTGATGTCCGAGTTGGGCACCGAGTCGGCATGGATTGAAACAAACAGATCCGCGTGCGCCGTGCGCGCCAGGCGCATCCGATCGGGCAGCAGGATGAAGCGGTCGGTGTCCCGCGTCAGGATCGCATGCATGCCCGATTCCTGATCGATGCGTGCCGCCAGTGCCAGCGCGATCGCCAGCGTGACATCCTTCTCATGGGTGCCATCGGGCCCCGAAGCGCCCGGATCCATACCGCCATGTCCGGCATCGATAACGACGATGATGTTCCGATCGGTACTGGCAGGGGCGTGACTGGGCAGCAGCGGCGCCGGCGGCGCAGCTTTTGGGACGCTCTGGACGATCACCGCATCGTGTGCGCTGAGCACCAGCTGCAGCACGCTGCTTCCCGCACTTGTCCCCGGCCGTACGCTCAGCTGATGCTGCACCGGTGAGCGTAGCAGCATCACCAGACGCAAGGTGCCATCGCTGCGCAGTGCCTGGCGCAGGCTCAGAACCACTCCGGCGGGCGCTGGCGTGCGCAGCGTCTGCAGCGTGCGTGTCGCCGGCAGATCCACCACCAGACGCCATGGATGGGCGAGCACGAAGACATGCGGGTGCACCGTGGCGCTCAGCGCCAGCGTCAATGTCGCGCTGCTGTTGTCCCCCTCGAGCGCCACGCGCTGCAGCTGGACGTTGGCGGCAGCAAGCGTGCTCCAGCCAGCGAACCCCAGCGCGAGCGCGAACATCCAGCAACGGCGTGGCGCCGACGAGGCTCGCCACGCACGCCGCACGACCTGCCAAAACGCTGTTATTTTATTAATGTAAATCAATTGTTTGAAGATTATACCTAATCTCAATTATCGGGACTCAAAAAGCGCCATGGCCGCTGCGATCCAGGTTTGCCCTGCGAGGCTTGCGGCAAGGACCTAGGCCACGCGGTAATCGGTTTCCGTCCGCAGCGTCACCTGCACATCCGGCAGCGGCAGCGCACTGCCCGCGCGTTCCGGCCACTCGACCAACACCAGCGCATCGCCACGAAATTCATCGCGCAGCCCAAGCCCTTCAGTCTCGGCCGCATCCCGCACCCGATACAGATCGACGTGGATCACGGTACCTGAGGCGACGCCATAGGACTCGAGCAAGGCATAGCTCGGGCTGCGCACCGCGCCGCTGACCCCGAGCGCCCGCAGCAGTCCCCGCGCCAGCGTCGTCTTGCCGGCACCGAGCTCACCCTTGAGGTAGATCGCCCGGGGCACGGCCCAGTTCCATGGGCACGTGCGGGCCAGCGCGGCGCCCAGTCTTTCGGTAGCCGCGGCATCAGGCAGCGTGCAGCTCATGTGCCGCCGTTAACCCAGTGCGTCAGGCCACGCGCCAATTCCAGCGACAGCATGCCGCGCTCGCCGCCACTACGCGCCAGCTCATCCCCGGCGAGCGCGTGCGCCTGGACCGCGGCGCGTGCGGCCTGCCACGGATCGCCGCACTGGGCCAGCACGCCCGCAATCGCACCGGTCAGCACATCTCCCATGCCGGGCGCGGCCATGCCGGGGTTGCCACGCTCGCACAGCGCCCCGATCTGATCCTGCATGCCGATCAGCGTGCCAGCGCCTTTGAGGACCACGACACCACCGTAGCGGCTGACCAGTTGATTGAGCGCGCCCAGCCGATCGGCCTGGACCGCGCTGCTGCTGATCCCGAGCAATCGCCCGGCCTCGCCAGGATGGGGCGTCAGGATGACTTCGCCGCTCGGGCGCGTGCGGCCCGCGGCCAGCAGGTTGAGCGCATCGGCATCGATCACCAGGCGCTTGCCGCTGCCGAGCGCTGCGCTGAGCAGCTCCTGCGCCCACGGACCCTGGCCGAGTCCGGGTCCGATCGCAATCACATCGGCCTTGCTCATCGGTCCGGAAAGCTGAGCGGCAGAGTCAATACCGAGGCAAATCAGCTCGGGCCGCCCGCTGGCAATCGGGGCCACATTGGCGGCCGCGGTGGCCGTGGTCACGAGTCCGGCGCCGACCCGCAGGCAGGCCTCACCGGCCAGACGCACGGCACCGGGCATCCCGGCGCCGCTGCCAATGATCAGCACGTGGCCAAAATCGCCCTTATTGGCATTGCGCGCGCGCCGTGGCAGTGCGCGCGCGATATCCACGTCCGTCAGTGATTCGAGCAGCGGCTGGAATTCGGCGCCGGCCGGCACGCTCACCCCCAGATCATCGAACAACACGCGCCCGGCATGCTCGGGTCCGTGCCCCAGGTGCAGGCCGGTCTTTACGCCGACGAAGGTGATCGTGCACTCGGCACGCACCGCCGCGCCGAAGACTTCGCCGGTATCCCCATCAAGTCCCGAGGGCAGATCGAGTGCAAAGGCCGGACGGCCACTGGCGTTGATGGCATTGATCGCCTCGAGCCAGTCCGCGCGCAGCGGCCCGCGTACGCCGGTGCCGAGCAACGCATCCACGATGACTTCGGCCTCGGCGAGCGCCGCGACCGTAAAGGGCTCGATCCGGCCACCGCCGGCCGCATAGTCATCGGCGGCGTGGCGCGCATCGCCCTTGAGCGCGGCCACCGGCGTCAGCGCCAGCACCCGCACCGAGAGGCCGGCGGCGCGGCCAAAGCGCGCCAGCACAAAGCCATCCCCGCCATTGTTGCCACCGCCGGTGACCACCACGATCTCGACGGCTGTCGGCCAGCGCACCCGCAGTGCCCTCAGCCCCGCCTCCCCGGCGCGCTTCATCAGCGTGTAGCCCGGCACACCCGCCACGCGGATCGCATGATCATCGAGCGCCCGCACCTGCGCGACGGAATAGAGGAGTCTGGGTGGCGACATGACGGCGATTATACTGGCAAGCTGGAGCAGCGATGGCCGATACCCAAACCTTGGATCCGCAGGCACTGCGCCGCAGCCTGGAAGCACGCGCGCGCGAGCTCGGCTTTGCGGCGCTCGGCATCGCCGGCGTGAAGCTGGCCGAGGATGAGCAGCACCTGGAGCGCTGGCTGGCCGCGGGTCGTCATGGCCAGATGCACTACATGCAGCGCCATGGCCGCAAGCGCAGTCGCCCCGAGCAGCTGCTGCCGGGCACGATCAGCATCATCAGCGCGCGCATGGACTACTGGCCGGCCGAGGCCGCACCGGCCGAGCAGGTGCTCGCAGACCCGGAAGCCGGCTACCTGTCCCGCTACGCGCTCGGGCGCGACTATCACAAGGTCCTGCGCCGCGCACTCAAGAGGCTGGCGCAGCACGTCGCCGCGTGCGCTCCGGGCCACAACTTCCGCGCCTTCGTCGACAGTGCGCCGGTACTTGAGAAGGCCCTGGCACGCGATGCGGGCCTGGGCTGGATTGGCAAGCACACCAACCTGCTTACCCGTGATGCCGGTTCGTACTTCTTCCTGGGTGAGATCTACACCGACCTGCCGCTGCCGGCGGATGCACCGGTCAGTGCTCACTGCGGCAGCTGCAGCGCCTGCATTGGCGCCTGCCCGACCGCCGCCATCACCGCGCCCTACCAGCTCGATGCACGCCGCTGTATCTCCTACCTGACGATCGAACTGGAGGGCCCGATACCCGAGGAGTTTCGTGCCGCGATGGGCAATCGCATCTATGGCTGCGATGACTGCCAGCTGGTCTGCCCCTGGAACCGCTATGCGCGCGCCGCCGCGCATCCGGATCTTAAAGTCCGCCATGCGCTCGATGCGCCGCGCCTGACTGAATTGTTCGCCTGGAGTGAAGCGCAGTTCGAGCAGCGCATGCAGGGCTCGGCGATCTACCGCATCGGCTACGAGCGCTGGTTACGCAATATTGCGGTGGCGCTCGGCAACGCACCGGGCACGGCCGCCGTGCGAGCGGCGCTGATGTCACGGCGCGATCATGCCTCCGCCGTGGTGCGTGAGCATGTGGGCTGGGCGCTGGCGCGCCACGAGGCAGTGGCGACGCGCGCGCATTAACAGGGGCGGCCGCGGGCCGTCGCTAAGCTAGGGGCGGCGGACCTGCAGGTTGTCGATCAGACGCGCCCCGCGCATGCGCACCGCGGTCAGTACCACCAGATCGGTGCTGAGCCGCGTCGGGGCTTTGAGCGTATGGGCATCGCACACCGAAAAATAATCGGTCTTGAATCCCTGTTTCTCGAGCATCTGCCGGCCTTCGGCTTCCAGGCTGGCGAAATCATCCTCGCCAGCACCGATGCGGCGCACGATCGCGAGCAGCGCGGTGTGGATCGCCGGCGCGCGGGCGCGCTCCTCGCTCGAGAGGTAGCGGTTGCGGGAACTGAGCGCGAGGCCATCGGGGGCACGCACCGTGGGTGCACCGATGACCTGCACCGGGATCGCGAGATCCCGTGTCATCTGGCTGATGACCGCGAACTGCTGGAAATCCTTTTCGCCAAATATCGCCACGTCCGGGGCAACGATCCCGAACAGCTTGGCAACGACAGTCGCCACACCCTCGAAATGCCCCGGTCGAAACGCACCGCACAGCCCTTCGCTCAAGCCGCGCACGGTGATCAGCGTCGGCTGGCTGCCGCCATCGGGGTAGATCTGCTCCACGGTGGGCGCGAACAGCAGATCGCAGCCGGCTTCGGTCAGCAGCAGTGAATCTTCGGTCGGCGTGCGCGGATAGCGCAGGAAGTCATCGGCCGGCCCGAACTGCAATGGGTTGACGAAAATGCTGGCCACGACCCGATCAGCGCGAAAGCGTGCCGCCGAGAGCAGGCTCATGTGTCCGGCATGCAGGTTGCCCATCGTCGGCACGAAGGCAATGCGCTCACCCGCGCTGCGCCAGGCGCGGATACGGGCGCGGACGTCCGCAACGGTCGTGACCGTGTCCATCAAATTTGAGTGTTCAGAAGCAGTGCTCGGGAGCCGGGTAGGCGCCGGATCGGACTTCAGCGACGTAGCGCGCGACGGCATCGCTGCAGCTGCTCGCGCCGTCCATGAAATTCTTGACGAAGCGTGGCTTGCGCCCCTGCGTGATGTTCAGAATGTCATAGAGCACCAGCACCTGGCCATTGGTGTCGGGACCCGCGCCGATGCCGATGACTGGTACATGCACCGCCTCGGTGATCTGCTTGCCGAGCCCCGAGGGAATGCACTCGAGCAGCAGCATGTCGGCGCCAGCCGCTTCAAGCGCCTTGGCCTCGGCGACCATGCGCTCGCCGGCCTCGTGCTCGCGACCCTGCACGCGAAAGCCGCCGGTCTTGTGCACCGACTGCGGTCGCAGTCCCAGGTGCGCACACACGGCGATGTCATGGCGCGCCAGGTATTCGACAATCTCGACCTGCAGGCTGCCGCTCTCGAGCTTGATGATGCGGGCACCCTCCTGCATCAGCCGCACCGAATTGGTGAGCGCCTGATCCTGCGAGGTGTAGCTCATAAAGGGCAGATCGCCCATCAGAAACGCGCGTTGCAGGCCGCGCGCAACCGCACGCGTGTGATAGACCATATCCTCCATCGTGACCGGCACCGTCGTATCGTGCCCCTGGATCACCATGCCGAGCGAATCCCCGGCCAGCACGATATCGACTCCGGCATCATCGACCAGCTGGGCGAAGCTTGCGTCATAGGCGGTGAGGCAGGTAATGCGCTCCCCGTTGTGGCGCATCTGGGCCAGCGTCGAGAGGGTCACGGGCGGGCGCTCGGCGCCGCGCTGCTGCAGTTGGGCGTACATGGCGGCGCAGAATGACGGAGAAAGCCGGGACAATCAACCCGCGGGCGCCTGAGCCGGAGGGAGCCTGCGCCAGTCGGCTAAATCGCCCGGTTCCGGGGTGGGTTGAAGTACAAGCGCCCGCGCCCCATGCGGCGCATCGCCGAGAGCAGTTCCTCGAAGTCGGCATCATTGTTGACCGGGTCGATCGCCGCCGCATTGACGATCAGCAACGGTGCCGCATCGTACTCATGGAAGAAGCGCGCATAGGCGTCGTTGAGCCGCTCCAGGTAGGCCTTCTCGATGAACTGCTCGTGACGGATGCCGCGGCGGGCGATGCGCTCGAGCAGCACGTCGGCCGGCGCCTGCAGATACACCACCAGATCCGGGGCGGGTACATCAGGAACGATCTTGGCGTGCACCTGCTCATAGAGCCGGTACTCCTCATCCTCCAGAGTCACGCGGGCAAAGAGCCGATCCTTGTCGAGCAGATAGTCGGCCACGCGCACCGGGGCAAACAGGCTCTGCTGCTTCAGCTCCGCCAGCTGCTGGGCACGCTGGAAGAGGAAGTAGAGCTGCGCCGGTAGCGCGCCCGCGCGCGGGTTGCGGTAGAAGCGCTCAAGAAACGGATTGTGATCGGCCTGCTCCAGCAGCAGTTCGGCGCCGAGGCTGCTCGCAATGCGATTGGCCAGGCTCGTCTTGCCGACGCCGATCGGGCCTTCCAGGACAATGAAGCGGTGGGGTGTCTTGGTCTCGGGCATGTCGCTCGCTGCTGGCTCGAATCGTTACAAGGCTACTGCGTGCGCCAGATGCCCTCGCTCGAGACCGCACGGGCAAGCTCTGCCACCCGTCCGGCACCAGGGACGAGGAGGTCCGGGGCCACATCACACAGAGGATACAGAACGAAGTTGCGCTGCACGATCCCTGGGTGCGGTAAACGCAGCGACTCTTCATCACTCAACTGGCTGCCAAACACCAGCAGGTCCAGATCGATCACCCTCGGCCCCCAGCGCTCGCGCGGTGGCGTGCGCCCGAGCCGCGATTCCAGGAGCCGCAACTGCTCGAAAAACGCGTGCGCATCGAGCTGCGTCAGCAGCGCGGCCACCGCGTTACAAAAATCCGGCTGTTCGATGCTGCCCATGGGGCGCGAACTGTAGCGGGGCGAGCGGCTGATCAGCAGGCTCTTGGGGAGCGAGCTCAGGGCCTCAAAGGCAGCCTCGATGCGGGCCGGCGGATCTTGCAGATTGCTGCCGAGGCCCACATACGCCGGCACCCAGTGCATCAGCCCGCGCCTGGACGGCGCCGGCGGCGTCGACGACGCGGGCGCGCCGGCGCGGGCCCCTCGGCGCCCGCGGCGGGGCCACCGCTCCCCTGGCTGCCCTCCGCCATGCGCTCGCGCTCGGCTTCGGGGAGCGTTTGCAGGTGCGTCCACCAGGTCGCGGTCTCTGGTGCGGCCAGGCCCAGTGCCGCCCGCAGCACCAGCAGGTCATAAGCGGCCCGGAAGCGTGGCATCTCGAGCAGGCGCAGCGCGCGACGGCCCCGCGGATGCTCCAGACGCGGCTGCAGGGCAAAGAGATCACGTACGCCAAAGGCAA
>Ga0302325_10002437_pt1 | contig 45225 bp, 44 predicted proteins | sample Palsa_T0_2_FD_201948 | JGI IMG/M metagenome (GOLD analysis project Ga0302325, IMG submission 201948) | Peat permafrost microbial communities from Stordalen Mire near Abisko, Sweden - Palsa_T0_2 | ecosystem: Environmental > Terrestrial > Soil > Palsa > Peat permafrost | place: Sweden: Abisko... | reverse complement strand
GACGCCTTCGCCCACCGCTTCAATCACTACAGGCCCCACCAGGCCCTTGGCGATCGAACGCCAGCAGAGTATCTGGCTTCAATCAGTCAGGAGACCCAGTCGTCTCATATGTCGTGAACTCGGACACTGTCTTTACAAACGTCGATGCCGACGTAGACTCGCGTCACTGCGCTTCGTTCGGGCGGTGTCTTGCCTTGCATGCGGGACTTGCTCCCTATCATCTGTTCAGACCAAAGCGCGGAGGATGGACGGATCTGGCTCATCCGCGGTTCTCAGCCAAGGGGCGTACGATCCCGTCCATCCGGCGCTCGGGGGATGGCCATCCCCCGAGCGCCAGCTCGCATCTTCTCAGATTCGGGCCAATGCCAACATGCAAGGGGCGGCGCGACGGCAGGGTTGAATCATCCCGCCCTAATAGTACCGCGGGATCGGACCGTTGTGCGGCGTCATGCGATCCGACAGGTCGAACAGCACTTCATCGACATAGCACCAGCCCCAACCTTCGGGCGGATCATAGCCTTCGATGATCGGATGCTGGGTCGCATGAAAATGCTTGGTGGCGTGCTGGCCCGGCGACTGGTCGCAGCAGCCGACATGGCCGCAGGCGCGGCAGACGCGCAGGTGGAACCAGGCGTCGCCCGTTTTGAGGCATTCTTCGCAGCCGAGCGCGCTCGGCGTCACCGTGCGGATCGTTTTGAGATGCGTGCAATGATGGGCCATGGCGGGCTCCTTTGCGCTAGAGGGAGGGACTGCGGGAATCCGCGAGGAAACCGTGCAGCGCCTGCACGACTTGCGCGCCCTCGCCGATCGCGCCGCCGACGCGTTTGACCGACCCCGAACGAACGTCGCCGACCGCGAACACGCCGGGCACCGAGGATTCAAGCGGCGAGGCGTGCCGCGTGCCGCCGACAATCTGCGCGCCGGTCATCACGAAGCCGCCCTTGTCGACCTCGACGCCGCAGCCGTCGAGCCAGTCCGTCGCCGGATCGGCGCCGATGAACAGGAACACGTTGCGCACCGGCGCCTCGCTCTCGGCGCCGGTGGCGCGATTGCGCCAGCGCACCCGCTCCAGAACCGCTTCGGGCGCGCCGTGCAGGGCGACGATCTCGGCTTGCGTCATCAGTTCGATATTGGGCGTGGCGGCGATGCGGTCGATCAGATAGCGCGACATGCTTTCGGCAAGGCCTACGCCGCGCACCATCATGTGGACTTTGGCGGCGTGGCCGGCGAGATAGACGGCGGCCTGGCCGGCCGAATTGCCGCCGCCGACCAGGATGATTGGCTCGCCGGCGCAGAGTTTGGCCTCGATGGGCGAGGCCCAGTACCAGACGCCGCGGCCCTCGAAGCGCGCGAGATCGGCGATCGCCGGACGCCGGTAGCGCGCGCCGCTGGCGACCACCACGGCGCGGGCGTGGATGCGCCCGTCGTCCTCGATCTCCAAAGCCAAAGCGCCATTGGCGCGCGCGCAATCCAGCGTCTTCACTACAGTGGGGATCATCATTTCGGCGCCGAACTTCTGCGCCTGGACATAGGCCCGCCCCGCCAGGGCCTGACCGGAAATCCCGGTGGGAAAGCCGAGATAATTCTCGATGCGGGCGCTTGCGCCCGCCTGGCCGCCATAGGCGCGCGCGTCGAGTACGATGACGGAAAGGCCTTCCGAGGCCGCGTAAACGGCGGTGGCGAGGCCGGCCGGCCCCGCGCCGACCACCGCGACGTCATAGACAAAATCGCGGCGCGGCGCGCCGGTCATCCCCAATTGCCGGGCAAGCGCCGATTCGGTCGGATTATGCAGCACGGCGCCGTCGGGACAGACGACGAGCGGCAGGCCGCCGCCCTCGGATGCGTAGCGGGCGATCAGATCGCTCGCTTCGTGCTCGCTCGCCGGGTCCAGCAGATGATGAGGATAGCCGTTGCGGCTGAGAAAGCCTTGCAGCCGGATCACATCCGCCGAAGTCGGGGCCCCGATCAGCACCGGGCCGCCCGCGCCGGTCTGGATCAGGCTGACGCGACGCAAGATGAGGGCGCGCATGATGCGCTCGCCCAGCTCGGCTTCGGCGACCAGCAGCGCGCGAACCTGGTCGGGCGGGATCAGCAAGGTCTCGACTTCGCCTTCCGCCACGCCATCGACCAGGGCCGCGCGGTTGGAGAGCTGACCGATCTCGGCCATGAACTGGCCTGGCCCCTGCTCGGCGACGGGCGTTATATGGCCGATGCCGTCGCGCTGCGTGATCGCGACATGGCCCGACAGAATCACGAACATGCCGGGGGCGGGCTTGCCCGTCTCGAACAATTTCTCGCCGTCGGCATAGCGGCGCAACGATCCAAAACGGCGCAGGCGCTCGATTTCCTTCGCGCTCAAGGTCGGGAATGTGTCGTCATAGCGCGCGCCGCGCGCCGGGCGGGACGCGGGCGGCGCAGGTTCCTCCGCGTTCGTCAAATCCGCCGCCATCGCCCCTCGCCCAAAAACCCTAGCCGAAGTTCCAACGTCCAACGCAGGCGTATCTCATACGGCGAGACCCGCCAAGCGCCGAGCGGCGGGCCAGCCATAGTCGGCGCGGATGGAAGTTCCAATGGACTCGCCTTAACGTTGATGATGCAATCGACCGGCGAGGGCTCGTCCGAGATATTTTGACGAGAAAACAGCGCGTCGTCTTGAAGGAAAACAGCATGAACGGCAGCCGGTATTACGGCGTTCGCGTCGAGGGGGCCAAATATGGCGTGGGCTTCGGGTCCGCTCTGGCGATCGCGATCTCCTATACGAACAATCATTCCATCCTATGGGCGATCATCGACGGCGTTCTGGGCTGGATCTATGTCGTCTTCTTCGCGCTGTTTCGGTGAGGGAAATGGATCGACGAACCCTGATGGCCGGCCTGCTGGCCGGCGCGGCCTCGAGCGGGCCGGCCGCCGCGCAGGACAATAGCCAGCCCGCGCGCCGTGTCGCCGAACAATGGGCCGCCACGTTGAGCAACCATGACCTGGAGGCTTTCGCGGCGCTATTTTCCGAGGACTATGTCAACCACCAGACGAGCGCCGCCGCTCCGCCGTCCGCGCCGGGAACCAAGCCGAAACAGGCGACCGTCGGGTTTTTCGCGGGAAGGCTGAAGGGATTGCCCGATTTGAACGTTTCCATCGAGACGATGGTGGCGGGCGAGGACAAGGTCGCGGCGAGCTTCGTCCATACCGGCACGCATCAGGGCGTCTATCTCGGCGTGCCGCCGACGGGGCGCAAATTGCGGTTCACGTCCTGCGACATTCTGGCGGTGAAGGACGGGCTCATCGTCGAACATTGGGGCATGGGCGATATCGCGGGCATATTGGCGCAAATGAAGGGGTGAGGGCGGGCGCTCGTGACGCGGCGCTTGTTTTCGTTTAGAAATTTGCGACGCTACTTGGGGGGCGCCATGCCTCGCTTTATCAAAGACAACGCGGCGACAGAGGCCGAACCAGACCTAGCCGCCCGCCCCCGCATCACGCCGACAGACGCTGTTCAAGCGGCGAACGCGGAAACGCTTGGGCGAGACGCCAGGGCGCTTGCCGTCGGCGAACGCGTGGCGTCCATCGTTGCGCAACTCGATGCTCTGCCGTCGACCGGCGCCAAAGCTGACAAGGCCTTCTTTGATCGCGAATGGGGCGATCGAAATAATGGTTGAGACCTCGGCGCTCGGCGCGATAATCGATGGTAATTGAAGGCGATCCCTTTCAGGCCGCCTCGATCTCCACCCGCACCCGCCGGCCAAGCGCTGTCGCGACATTGACCAGCGCATCGAGCGAGAAGCGGGAGACGCGACCGCGCAAGAGATCGTTGATGCGCGGCTGAGTGACGCCGCAGTGCTGGGCCGCTTGCGCCTGCGTCCAACCGCTTTGCTTCACAATTTCGGCAATTTTCTGCATCAGATCGGAGCGCGCGCGCAAATTGGCGGCCTCCTGCGGCGTGTCGGCGACGGCGTCCCAGACGCTGGCGAAGGTTTCGGGGTTCATTGGCGGGAACATATCCGAACGGATATAAGGTTCAAAGGTTTGCCATTTGGCAATGCCGGATTCCGAGATATGATTCACGCATGAACTTCGCCGAAGCTTTCGTAAAATTGAGAGATTTCGCTCCGGCCATCCAGGCCATGGGGGCGACATCTCTATATCTGTTCGGATCGACGGCGCGGGACGAGTCTCGGCCCGAGAGCGACCTCGACATATTCGTCGACTATGATCCGGCCAGCCGTTTCAATGCCTTCGACCTCATCGGCATCAAGCAGTTTTTGGAGGATGAATTGCACGCCGCGGTGGACATCACCACGCGCGATGGTCTGCACCCGATGCTGAGGGAAGATATCGAAAAGACGGCGATTCGCGTATTTTGATGAAGCGGAAAGTAAGCCATGCGCTTCACGACATTCTGGTGGCTATCGAACGAATCGAGAGCGTCACGCAGCAGAAGTCCCTGACCGAGTTCGAGGCCGATTGGCAACTCGCCTATATCGTGCAACGGGCAATCGAAATCGTCTCGGAGGCCAGTCGCGCGATTCCCGCCGACTTGCAGGCCGCGCGTCCAGAAATTCCATGGCGGCAAGTGATGGCGATCGGGAATGTGCTTCGCCATGAATATCATGGGCTTTCCGACAAGGTGATCTGGGGCGTCGTAACCGACGAATTGCCCAAACTGAAAGTCGCAATCGCCGCGATCGTGGAGATGGTCAAGGAGTGACGCGTCCTCCTGCCCAAGCCGGAAGATAGGGTGGCTCACGGCCGACGGTTGGCGAAGTTTGACTTCTCCCTCCCGCCCCCCTAAACACCGCCCCAATCATCGTCAGGTTCGTCCTCGTCGATCAGCCGACCAGCCTTCGAGGCTGGCGGTCCCCGTCCGGCAGCGCTTTGCGCCCCCGGGCGCGATTGGCGTTGGACAAGTTCAGGAGCGTCCCATGTTCGAGAGCCTTTCGGAAAAGCTCTCAGGCATATTCGATAAGCTAACCGGCCGCGGCGCCCTCTCGGAGGAGGACGTCAACGCCGCGATGCGCGAAGTGCGCCGCGCGCTGCTCGAGGCGGATGTCGCGCTCGAAGTCGTGCGCTCGTTCATCGACCGCGCGCGCACCAAGGCGGTCGGCGCGGCGGTGCTGAAATCGGTCACGCCCGGCCAGATGGTCGTCAAAATCGTTCACGACGCTCTTGTCGAGACCTTGGGCGGCCAGTCCGAGGCGATCGACCTCAACGCGCCGGCCCCCATCGCGATCATGATGGTTGGCTTGCAGGGCGCGGGCAAGACCACCACCACCGCCAAGATCGCCAAGCGTCTCGCCGAGCGGATGAAGCGCAAGGTGCTGATGGCTTCGCTCGACGTCAAGCGCCCGGCCGCGCAGGAGCAGCTCGCGGTGCTCGGCCGGCAGATCGGCGTCGACACGCTGCCGATCGTCGCCGGGCAAGGTCCGGTCGAGATCGCGCGGCGCGCCGAGACGGTCGCCAGATTGCAGGGCTATGACGTCGTGCTGCTCGACACCGCGGGGCGCACCCATATCGACGAGCCGCTGATGGCCGAAATGGCCGAGATTCGCGACGCGACCCGGCCGCATGAAATCCTGCTTGTCGCCGACGCGCTGACCGGCCAGGACGCGGTCAATCTCGCCAAGAATTTCAACGATCGCGTCGGCGTCACCGGCATCGTGCTGACCCGCGTCGACGGCGACGGGCGCGGCGGCGCGGCTCTGTCGATGCGCGCGGTGACCGGCAAGCCGATCAAGCTGATGGGCATCGGCGAAAAGATGGACGCGCTGGAGGATTTCCATCCCCAGCGCCTCGCCGACCGCATCCTCGGCATGGGCGACATCGTCAGCCTCGTCGAGAAGGCGGCGCAGAACATCGACGCGGCGCAGGCGGCCAAAATGGCCGAGCGTATGCGCAAAGGCGTGTTCGATCTCAACGACCTCAGCGAACAGCTCGCCCAGATCGAAAATATCGGCGGTATGGGCGGCATCATGAGCATGCTGCCCGGCATGGCCAAGATCAAGGAGCAGGTCGCCTCCGCTCATCTCGATGGCAAGGTGATCGGGCGCCAGCGCGCGATCATTTCCTCGATGACCGGCAAGGAGCGGCGCAATCCCGATTTGCTGAAAGCCTCGCGCAAGAAGCGCATCGCCGCCGGCTCGGGAACCAAGGTCGAGGACGTCAACCGGCTGCTCAAGCAGCACCGCCAGATGGCCGACATGATGAAGTCGATGGGCGGCGCCGGCAAGCGCGGGCCGATGGCGCGGCTCGGCCAGATGTTCGGCATGGGCGCCGGCGGCATGCCGCAGCCGACGCCCGAACAATTGGAGGCGTTCCAGAAGCAGATGGGCGGCGGCGCGCCCGCCACAGGCGGCGGCATTCCCGAGGCGCCGCCGCCCGGAATCTTCAATACGCCCGCCTCGTTTCCCGGCCTGCCCGGCCTTGGCGCGCCGCGCCTGCCCGGTCTCGGCGGCGGCCTGCCCGGCGGCTTCAACCCGTTCGGGGGAAAGAAGAAGTAGCTCCCCAAAAATTCACCCCGCATCGTTTTTAAAAAACAACTGGAAGGTATGAAATGTCTCTGAAAATTCGTCTCTCGCGCGGCGGCGCCAAGAAGCGCCCGTTCTACCGCATCGTGGTCGCCGACGCGCGCATGCCGCGCGACGGCCGCTTCGTCGAAAAGATCGGCACGTTCGATCCCGTCAAGGCCAAGGACGACGCGACCCGCCTCGTGCTCGATGTGGAAAAGGCCAAGGCGTGGCTCGCCAAGGGCGCGCAGCCGACCGACCGCGTGTTGCGCCTGCTCGACGGGCTTGGCGTCGCCAAGCGCGAAGCGCAGAACAATCCGCAAAAGGCGCTGCCCAAGAAGAAGGCGCAGGAGCGCAGCGCCGCGGCGAGCGCCGCCGCCGAAAAGGCCGCCGCTACGGCCGCTGCCGCCGCGCCGGCGGCGGAATAACCCGCAAGGACGCTGCTCTTGCCCGGCTCCGATCGTCTCGTTTGCGTTGGGATTATCGGCGCCGCGCATGGGGTGCGCGGCGAGGTTCGCGTGAAATCCTATACTGAGGACCCCAAGGCGATCGGCGCCTACGGGGATCTCACCGACAAGACAGGCAGGACCGTCTTCAAGCTGGCGGCTTTGCGCGCGCTCAAGGATGACATGCTGGTCGTTCGGCTGGCCGGCGTCGACAACCGCGAAGACGCGGAAAGACTGACCGGCGTCGAACTTTTCGCCAGGCGCGAACAATTGCCGCCGCCGGCCGACGACGAATTCTATCACGACGATCTCGTCGGCCTCGAAGCCTTGTCGCGCGAGGGCGACCGGCTCGGCCGCGTCGTCGCGCTGCGCAATTTCGGCGCCGGCGACATTCTTGAAATCGCGCCGCCGGCCGGCGGGGAAACCCTGCTGCTGCCGTTCACCAAAGCGGTCGCGGTCGAAATCGATCTTGGCGGCGGGCGCATCGTCATCGCGCCGCCCAACGAGATCGAGAGCGACGTCCCGGATGGCGAAGCCTGATGTTCGCCGCCACGCTTTTGACCCTGTTCCCGGAAATGTTCCCCGGCCCGCTCGGCCTCTCGCTAGCCGGCGAAGCGCTGCAGCGCGGCCTGTGGTCCTGCCAGACCTTGGACATTCGCGCCCATGGGCTCGGGCGCCATCGCGCCGTCGACGATACGCCGGCCGGCGGCGGCCCCGGCATGGTGATGCGCGCCGACGTGCTGGCGGCCTGCCTCGATGCCGGGCTCGATGCGGCGGACCCGCGCCCGCGCCTGCTGATGAGCCCGCGCGGCAAGCCGCTGACTCAAGGCCAGGCGCGCCAATGGGCGGCGGGGCCGGGCCTCGTGATCGTCTGCCCGCGTTTCGAAGGGGTCGACGAGCGCGCGATCGAGGCGCGCGAGCTCATCGAAGTCTCGATCGGCGACTACATCCTGTCGGGCGGCGAGATCGGCGCGCTCGCTGTGCTCGACGCTTGCGTGCGGCTGCTGCCCGGCGTGATGGGCTCGTCCGGATCGGGCGTGCAGGAAAGCTTCGAGGCGGGATTGCTCGAATATCCCCACTACACGCGTCCGCGCGAATGGGAGGGGCGGGCGATTCCCGAAGTGCTGCTGTCGGGAGATCATGCGAAAATCGAGAAATGGCGGCTTGAGGAGGCGCGGCGCATCACGCGCGAGAGGCGACCGGATCTCGATGCGGATGGCGGGGCTCAGGAGGATGACTTTCGGCGTTAGCGCCGCCCCTCATCCGGTCGGCTCCGCCGACCACCTTCTCCCGCTTCGCGAGAGAAGGGGCGCGCGTTCCCTTCTCTCGCGAAGCGGGAGAAGGTGGCCTTCGCGTAAGCGAAGGTCGGATGAGGGGCAGCGCTAACGCCGAAAGTCTCGGCGCCTACAGCCCATACCCGCGCGCCATCGCCGCCGCGGCGACGGGGATGGCGAGAAAGAATGCCGCCTCCGCCCACAGATGAGCCCGCAGGCTCGCTATTTCGGGAGCCCCGGGTCGGAACGAGGGATCGGCGCGCAAGCGCCGTCCCCAGGCGAGGTAACGAATCGTCGGCGGGACCGACAACAGGCCGACGACGAGGAACAGCGCCATCTTGGTCCAGAAGACATAGTTGGCCATATAATATTCATAGCCCTTGGCGCCCCAGATGACGCGGGCGACGCCGACGATCACCACGATCGTCGCCGACAGGCCATAGCCTGTGTCGATCCTGGCGAGCCTCTGAATCGCCTTGGCGTCGACATCCATCGTCAGGATGGCGAGCTCGGCGGCGAGGATCGCCGCGAGCGTGAAGATGGCCAGATGGTGCAGGCTGGCGAGCGCCCAGTCGGTGAACATCGATCCCTCCCCTCAAATCGCCGGCAAGCTTTCTATTCGGCTGGCGAAGGCAGGGCCGGCCCAAAACCGACGTCGCGCGGCGCGGCGGCGGGCGTCGTCTCCCGGCCCAAGGATTTGCGGAACCATAGAGCGTAGATCGCCGGCAGGAACAGCAAGGTGAGGAAGGTGGCGACCGACAGGCCGCCCATGATGGTGACCGCCATCGGCCCCCAGAAGGCGCTCTCCGACAGGGGGATCATGGCGAAGATCGCCGCGATCGCCGTCAGCACGACGGGCCGGGCGCGGCGCACGGTGGCCGAGACGATCGCCTCGCGGCGCGTCACGCCATGCTCGCGCACATCGGACTCGATCTGATCGACCAGGATGACCGTGTTGCGCATGTCCATGCCGGCCAAGGCGATGAGCCCGAGCAGCGCGACGAAGCCGAACGGCTTATGCGCAAGATTGAGGGCGATCGAGGCGCCGACAATGCCGAGCGGGGCGGTGAAGAACACGATGACGAGCCGCGACAGGCTTTGCAGCTGGATCATCAGCAGAGTCAGCATGCCCAGCAGCATGATCGGGAACAAGAGGAAGATCGACGAATTGCCCTTTTGCGATTCCTCGATCGCCCCGCCCATTTCGATGCGGTAGGCCGGCGACAGGCCGTCGCGAATCCCCTGCAGTTTCGGCCATAGAGCCGTGGAGACGTCGGGCGGCTGCACGCCGTCGATGACGTCGGCGCGCGCGGTGATCGCCATGTCGCGATTGCGCCGCCACATGATGGGCTCTTCCGAGCCGTAGCGGATATGCGCCACCTGCGAAACGGGAACCACGATTCCATCATGCGTGGAAACCGTCAGGCTCTCGATCTCGTCGAGCGCGGCGCGCTCGGCGGGGATCGCCCTGGCGACGACATCGACCTTCTCCTCGCCGTCGCGCACCGTCGTCACGGTGACGCCGCCGATCAACGTCTGCAAGGTCTGCGCCAGATCCTGCGGCGTCAGCCCCAGCGCGCGGGCGCGCGCCTGGTCGACTTCGAGCGTCACCGAAGGCATTTTCTCGTTCCAGTCGAGATTGGCGTCGACAACGCGGTCGTCCGTCCGCATCACGTCGCGCACCCGATAGGCGATTGCGCGCACCTTGGCCGGATCGGGGCCGATGACGCGAAACTGCACGGGAAAGCCGACCGGCGGCCCGAAATTGAAACGGTCGATGCGCACGCGCGCCGCGCCAAGCGCGCCTTTGGCGACCGCCGCGGCGAGCCGCGCCTTGATGCGCTCGCGCGCCTCGACGTCATTGGCGACGATGACGATCTGGGCGAAAGCCTCGTTGGGCTGCACCGGCAGCAGGCCCAGCCAGAACCGCGGCGAGCCCTTGCCGATATAGGTCGTATAAGACGAGGCGTCCGTATCGCCGGCGAGCAATTGCTCGGCCTCATGCGCGACCTTGGACGTCGCCTCGATGGCGCTTCCCTCGGCCAGACGCATTTCGAGGAACAGTTCGGGCCGCTCGGAAAGCGGAAAGAACTGCTGCTGCACGCGGCTGAAGCCGCTGAGCCCGAGGCCGAGCAGCGTGACGGTGACGACGATGACGAGGAGCGGGCGCGCCACGCAGAATTCGAGCACGCGGCGGAACGCGCGATAGAACGGCTTGTCGTAAACCGCGTTCGGATCGGCGTGGCGGGGGCGATGGGCGACGTTCGGCAGCAGCTTGACGCCAAGATAGGGCGTGAACAGCACGGCGACGAACCAGGAGGCGACGAGAGCGATGCCGACCACCCAGAATATGCCGCCGGCATATTCGCCGACCGCCGAATTGGCCAGGCCAATCGGCAGGAAGCCGATCGCCGTGACGAGCGTGCCGGTCAACATCGGGAAGGCCGTCGAGGTCCAGGCGAAGGAGCCGGCGCGTTCGCGATCCCAGCCCTGCTCCATTTTGACGACCATCATCTCGACCGCGATGATCGCGTCATCGACCATCAGGCCGAGCGCGATGATGAGCGCGCCAAGCGTCACGCGCTGCAGATCGAGGCCGAGGAAGGCCATGGCGATGAACACGATGGCGAGCACTAGCGGCACCGACATCGCCACGACGATGCCGGTGCGCCAGCCGAGCGAGAGAAAGCTCACCGCCAGCACGATCACCAAGGCCTCGAGGAACGAGCGCATGAATTCGAACACAGCGGCGCCGACGACTTTCGGCTGATCGGCGATGCGCGCAATCGCTATGCCCTGGGGCAGGTTGGACTCGAAATCGGCGAGCGCTTCGTCGAGGTTCTTGCCCAGAGCCAGAATATTGGCGCCCTTCTGCATCACGACGCCGATCTCCAGCGCCGGCTCGCCCTGCGAGCGGATGAGATAGGAGGCCGGGTCCTCATAGCCGTGCTTGACGTCGGCGATATCGCCGAGGCGAAACGTGCTGCCATTGGCGAAGACCGGCGTTTCGCGCACCGCCGAGACGCCCTCCAGGGCGCCAGTGACGCGCACTGGCACGCGCTGGCCGGAAGTCTGGAACTCGCCAGCGGGGTTGACGGCGTTCTGCTTGGACAGGGAATCGAACAAAGCCTGCGTCGGCACGCCCAAGGTCGCGAGCTTAGCGTGGCTGAATTCGACGAAGATGCGCTCGGCCTGATCGCCGTAGAGATCGACCTTGGTGACGTCGGGCACGCGTTGCAGGCGTAGGCGGAAGGCTTCGGCGACCTGCTTGAGCTGCGCATAGGAGGCGCCCTCGCCCTTGATCGTGAAGAGAACGGCGTCGACGTCGCCGAACTCGTCGTTGACGTTCGGCCCGATGAGGTTGGCCGGCAAGTCGCTGCGCAGATCGCCAAGCTTCTTGCGCAGATCGAGGAACAACATCGGTACGGCGCGGGCGGGCGTCGAATCCTTGAAGTCGATGCCGATCGAGGTGAAGCCGGGCTTGGTGTAGGTGGTCGACTTGTCGAAATAGGCGAGCTCGCGCAGCTTTTTCTCGATGCGGTCGGTGACCTGATCCTGCATTTCCTGCGTCGTCGCGCCCGGCCAGATGGCGCTGACATTGACGTTCTTGATGGTGAAGGACGGATCTTCGGCGCGCCCGAGCTGAAAATAGCTCAAGGCGCCGCCGACGCCGATCGCGAAGATCAGGAACGAGATGAGGGCGGGATGGCGTATCGCCCATTGCGAAAGATTGATCGAGCCCATCACAGCCCCGCAAGATTTTGAACGACCCGCACCTTCTGCCCGGCGTCGAGCTTATGGGCGCCGAGCGCGACGACATCGGCGCCTTCCGCGACGCCGTCGACGACGAGCACGGATTCGTTTTCATAGCCGGCGATGCGCACGAGCGCCTGCGTCACCGCGCCGCTCGCAGGATCGACGACCCACAGGCTCGGGCCCTTGCCTTCATCGAACAACGCGCCGATCGGCAGGCGCGCGACCTGTTCGCTTTTTTCGGCGAGCCGCACCGTCAGGCTCATGCCCAATTGCACCTGGGCAGGCGCGTTGGTCAGGCTGTAGCGCGCCTGATAGGTGCGCGTCGTCGGATCGGCGTTGGGCGACAGTTCGCGCAAGGTCGCCGCCATTTCGACGCCGGGCAAAGCCCAGAATTCGACGCGCGCCGGCGCCGAGCGCGCGCGATCGATCAGCGATTCGGGGATCGCCACCGCCGCTTCCGGCTCGCCCGTATGGGAAAGGCGTAGGACGGGCGCGCCGGCGGCGACCACCTGGCCGGGTTCGGCTAGAACCGCGCTGACGATGCCGTCGGCATCGGCGTTGAGCGTGGCGTAGCCGACCGCGTTGCGCGCCAGGGTCACCGCGCGCTCCGCCCTGGCGAAGGCGCCGCGCGCCTGGTCGGCGGCCGCCTTGACCTTGTCGACGTCGGCGGCGGCCGACCAGCCTTGGCGCTTCAGCGTGGCGACGCGCTCCTCTTCGGCCTGCGCCTGGGCGAGCGCGCCCTGGGTCGCCGAATAATCGGCCTGCGCCTGTTCGACCTGCAAATGAAAATCGGCGTCGTCGAGTCTCGCCAAAGGATCGCCCTTTTTGACGATGGCGCCGGCGTCGACGAGGCGCTCGGCGAGCTTGCCGGGAACGCGGAAGGCAAGATCGCTCTCGATGCGCGCCTTGACGATGCCCGGCAGCACGCGGTCCTGGGCGCGCGGCGCGTAATGCACGGCGGCGACCAGAACCGGACGCGGCGGCGTCTCCTTCTTGGCGAGAGTCGGCGCGCCGCAGGCGCCAAGCAGCAGGGCGGGCAGAAGAGCGAAAACGACCGGACGAAGCTCCATGACGCTTACTCCGAACTTGGGCTGACCATGAGCGGGTTCTTGTTGGCGAGCGCGCGCATCACGAAGGCGACGACGGCCTCGGCTTCGAAGTCGCCCGAGCAATGGGCGATCAATGTGGGATGATGGATGGCGGCGGAGGCCGCCATGGCCATCTCGCCGAGCATGGCGGGATCGCCTGGGCCAAATTCGCCGCTCGCCTGGCCCTGCGCGACGAGCCCGGCGATCGTCGTCTTGCAAGCGTCGAGGAATTCGTCGATCGCCGCCCAGTTCTCCTCCATCGCCACGGCGACCACTTCATGGACGCGTTGGTGATTGGTCATCTGATCGCGAAGGTCGCGATAGAGATGCATCAATACGGCGCGCACGCGCTCGCTGGCGCTGCCGGGTCCGGCCGCCGCCGTCCGCGCCGTCGCGACCAGCAGGTCAAGCTGGTTGCGGCAGATCGCCTGGGTGAGCGCGTCTTTCGAGGGGAAGAAACGATAGATATTGGCGCTGGACATGCCGAGCGCCTTGGCGATGTCGGCCACCGTCGTCTTGCGGAAGCCGATCTGCCGGAACAAATCCCAGGCCGCCACAAGGATGCACTGGCGGGTCTCTTCGGAGGTTCGGCGCGCGATGTTCATTTACATTTAAGCCGTGATGAATGAGAACTGACGATAATCGATATTTATCACTCGTCACCAAATCGGTCAAGCGGCGATAGCGCCAACGCTCCAGGCGGCAGGCGATTCAGCGCGGGATGCGACGCCGCAATCGCTCGCGCTCCCTGCTCTTACGAGGCGCCGCGCCGGCGCAGCCGATGGCGGCGAGCCCGGCGGGCGGGCGCCGCCGGCGGGGTGGCCAGACCCGCCAAGGCCGCAAAAGGCGTGGCGGCCGCAGCCATCGGCGCCGGCTCCGCCGGGCGCAGGCGGCGGCGCCAGAGTCTCGGTTCGCCGGCGATGGATTTTCGCCCGGGCGCAAAGCCGAGCGCGCGCAGCACCCGTTCGGCGTGGCCGGGCGCCCAGCCGAGTCCCGCCAGCAGCTCCGGGGTGAGCCGCACGGCGCCCCCCGCCTGGGGCGCGGCGCGAGCCAGCGCGTCCAGCCGCTCCAGCGCCTCCAGCGGCGTGGCAAGGCCGCCGACCGCGCGCAGGCCGCGCAGCGCCAGCGCCACCAGCGGCGGCGCAGGTTGGGGCAAGGGGCTCAAGGCGTCCGTGGGAGGGCTCCAGCCGGGACAGGCAAGTTCCGCGAAGGGCGCGCAGACCCTGCGCGCCTGCGGCGTCAACAGATCCGGGAGATAGAGGCTGAAGGCGCCAAAACGCACCCCGAGCCCCTTCAGGACCCGTCGCTCTTTGGGAGTCAGCGCGCGAACCTGAGCCTCGACCTTTTTGCGATCCAGCGCGCCGAACTGCTCGTCGAGATGGTAGGCGAGCCCCCGCGCAAGCCCTTTTAGCCGCCCGTTGGCGATCGCCGCCTTCAAACGGTCGAGCGCGAACAGCCAGCGCCGCGCCTCGTCGACGACGAAACTCTCCAGCCGCCGGACGGCCCGCTCGCGCGCCGCTATGGGGCCAAGTTCGCTGAGCAGGCGCACTTTGGGCGTAAACGGCGCGCCGCCGCTGAGCTGGCCGGTCGCCTGGCCGCGCCACAATACGAGGCCCTCAGGCGTCAGGGCGAAGGCCTCGTCGCCCTCCTGCGAGAGTTCGCCGAGGCGGCGCGCGATTTCCGGCGCCACCGACCGCTCGACGGCGCCGCGCAACGCGCGATTTTCCAGCGCCGTGACGCCTCGCGCCGGCTCGAAACGCAGGCCTTCGAGCGTCCCGACGAAATGGCCTTCGACCGTCACCGCCCCGTCGGCGCCGATACCGGTGAGGACCGGGCCGGCGCCCTGGCTGAGGCTGCGCATCAGAACGCTGGTGCGCCGATCGACGAACCGCGCCATCAGTTGCTCATGCAGCGTGTCGGACAGCCTGTCCTCCAGCGCGCGGGCGCGGCCCTGCCAGATCTGCGGGTCGGCCAGCCAGTCGCCGCGGTTGGCGACATAGGCAAGGGTGCGCACCCGCGCGAGGCGCGCCGACAGGACGTCAATGTCGCCGTCGACGCGGTCGAGATTGGCGAACTGGCCTTGCGCCCAGTCCTCGGGCAGGCGGCGATTCCTTTGGGTGAGATGCTCGAACATGGCGCCGAGCAGCCGGGCATGGTCGTCCTGGCTCGTCTTGCGAAAATCCGGGGTCTGGCAGACCTCCCATAGCCGCATCAGATTGGCCCGATCGCGGCAGCGGCGCAGCACGGTCTCGTCAAGGGCCAACTGGCGCAGCGTCGTCTCGTCCTGGCTTTCCTCCGACAGTTTCAGTCCCGCCATCGGCGGCGGCGCGGCGAGCGAGCGCATCAAATCCTGCAGCGACTGGAAATCCAGCCGCGAATTGCGCCATTCCGCCGCCGCCACCGGCGGGAAGGCGTGGCCCTCGACGGCGGCGACGAGATCGGGATCCATGTCGGCGCATTCGCCGGTGACGCCGAAGGTTCCGTCCTTGCGATAGCGCCCGGCCCGCCCGGCGATCTGGCCGATCTCCTGGGCATGGAGCCAGCGGGTGCGCTTTCCGTCGAATTTGCGCAGGCCCGCGAAGGCGACATGGTCGAGGTCCATGTTGAGGCCCATGCCGATGGCGTCGGTGGCGACCAGAAAATCGACCTCGCCCGACTGGAACAATTCGACCTGCGCGTTGCGGGTGCGCGGACTGAGCGAGCCCATCACCACCGCCGCGCCGCCGCGCTGGCGGCGGATCAGTTCGGCGATCGCATAGACGGCTTCCGAGGAGAAGGCGACGACGGCGCTACGCGGCGGCAGGCGGGCGAGCTTTCTTGACCCGGCATAGGTCAGTTCGGAAAAGCGCTCGCGCGTCTGGATCTCCGCCTGCGGACAAAGCCGGCGGATCAGCGGGGCGACAGTCGCCGAGCCGAGCAGCAGGGTCTCGGCCATGCCGCGCGCGTGCATGAGGCGGTGGGTGAAGACATGACCGCGTTCACGGTCGGCGCAAAGCTGGATTTCATCGACCGCCAGAAACTCGACCTCGCGCTCCATCGGCATGGCCTCGACCGTGCAGACGAAATATCGCGCCCGGGGCGGGATGATCTTTTCCTCGCCGGTGACGAGGGCGACATGGCGCGCCCCGCGCGCCTTGGCGACGCGGTCGTAGATTTCACGCGCCAGCAGCCGGAGCGGCAGGCCGATCATGCCCGAGGCATGGGCCAGCATCCGCTCTACCGCCAAATGGGTCTTGCCGGTATTGGTCGGGCCGAGGACCGCGACGAGATGCGAGGGTCCCGCCCCCGTTGTGTGGCCGCTCATGGCGCATGAATTTCGAGCATCGTCAGCACCAGGACCCGACAATCGCGGCCATGATTCCCATCGAGCGCCAACGCGACCCCAGCGGCTATCGAGGCGCTTCGCATCGCCGCGCCGCCTTCAGCGACTTGTCTCAACGAACGATCCGATCGCCAATCCGGGGCGTCCGCCCGCCTAGGCATATTGGATATCAGACCTCCAATATCAAACGGTTCGCGTCGAATCGCGCTCCGAGGCACGATTCGAGGCCGCGGGGCTTTTGGCAAGACGCTTGATGGGCAAAGCCGTTTGACAGAGTGTCGCGGGCCCCCTATAGGACGGCTCGCTCCAGCGCGGCTTTTCGGCCGCGCTTTTGGCTTTTCCGCCGGCCTTGGCCGGGGGAGGGCCGAGCGTCCACCAGCAGGTCAATACTGCAAAGAAGCCGGCCGCGCCGCTTGAGGCGCAGAGCCGGATTGAACACGGAGAAAACGATGTTCGCAGTCATCAAGACCGGCGGCAAGCAATATCGGGTCGCCGCCGAAGACGAGATTACGGTCATGACGCTGGCGGGCGAGCCCGGCGATGTCGTGGCTTTCGATGTTTTGGCGCTGTTCGACGGCGAGACGAGCCAGATCGGCGCGCCGCTTGTCGCCGGCGCCAGCGTCGCCGCCGAGATCGTCTCGCACGGGCGCGGCCCGAAGGTCATCGCCTTCAAGAAGCGCCGCCGCAAGAATTCACGCCGCAAGCGCGGCCACAAGCAGGATTTGACCGTGGTGCGCATCACCGAGTTTCTGACGGGCGGCGCCAAGCCGGCCGCCAAGGCGCGCTCGCATGAGCCCGCCGCGCCGCCGGAGGAACACGCCTAAAGCGAGTTCCTTCTTCGTTCGATTTGCAGTATAGAAACGCCGACTCGTCGCGGACCGACGGCAGGCGTTGGATCTGGAGCTTTGAGACATGGCCCATAAAAAGGCAGGCGGTTCCTCGCGAAACGGTCGCGATTCGGCGGGCCGCCGACTCGGCGTGAAGAAATTCGGCGGCGAGAATGTGATCGGCGGCATGATTCTTGTTCGCCAACGCGGCACGAAATGGCATCCGGGCAAAAATGTCGGCATCGGCGTCGACCATACTTTGTTCGCCAAGACGGCCGGCAAGGTGGCCTTCGTAACCAAAGCCAACGGCCGAGCTTATGTAGCGGTCGTCGCTGCGCAAGCGGCCGAATAAAGCGGGGGCGAAGACGAGACCCCCGCTTGGCGCCCAGCCCCGCGGACGGTCTCGAGGAAGTCCTGGAGACATCGACGGAAAGACGAATTCCCTCGAAAAGTCCGGTAGGTCGATAAAGACCTGGAAGGGGAAGTGGGGCGCCACTTCCCCTTCGTCGTTACGGGTCGCCAGGCGCCCCGCCAAAAGGACCGGAGCCATGTTTCCCGATATCGCCCGCGACGACGTCTTTCGGCTGGAGACGAAGCGGCTGTGGCTGCGCTGGCCGCGCGTCGCTGACGCGGGCGCGATCGCGCGCTATTCCAGCCGCTGGGAAGTCGCCCGCATGACCTCGCGCATCCCCCATCCCTATCCCCCGGGCGAGGCCGAGCGCTTCATCTTCACTGCAAGGGAAGCCAACGCCTTGGGCCGCGACCTCATCCTGGTCATCGCCCCCATTCGCGGCAAGCGCGATCCGATCGGCATGATCAGCCTGGAGAGCCGCCGCCAGGGGCGCTTGACCCTCGGTTATGCGCTGGCCCCGGAAGTCTGGGGCAAGGGCTATGCGACCGAGGCCGCTTCGGCGGCGATCGAGGCGGGCTTTGCGCTGACCAATGCGATCGAAATGCTCGCCACCGCCCATATCGAAAATCCGGCCTCGCGCCGTGTGCTCGACAAATGCGGCTTTACGCATACTGGCACCGGGCTGGAGGGCGCGCCGGCGCGCGGCGGCATGGTGCCCTGTGATCGCTTCGCGCTGCAGCGCGCGGTCTGGGCCGCCCGCCGCGCGCCCGCGCCCGGCGCCTCTCTAGGGACGGCGGCGAGCCCATGAAATTCCTCGATCAGGCCAAGGTCTATATCCGCTCGGGCGACGGCGGGGCCGGCTGCGTCTCGTTCCGGCGCGAAAAATTCATCGAATTCGGCGGACCGGACGGGGGCGACGGCGGGCGCGGCGGCGACGTCATCGTCGAATGCGCCAAGGGCCTCAATACGCTGATCGATTTTCGCTACCAGCAGCATTTCAAGGCCAAGGTCGGCGTGCATGGCATGGGCAAGAACCGGGCGGGCGGACGCGGCGCCGACGCCGTGCTGAAGGTTCCCGCCGGCACGCAGGTGTTCGACGAGGACGGCGAGACGCTGCTTGCCGATATGCAAGTCGAGGGCGAGCGCGTCATCATCGCGCGCGGCGGCAATGGCGGCTTCGGCAACGCCCATTTCACCACTTCGACCAATCGCGCGCCGCGCCGGGCCAATCCGGGGGAAGTCGGCATCGAGCGCACTTTGATCCTGCGCCTGAAATTGATCGCCGACGCCGGCCTCGTCGGGCTGCCCAATGCCGGCAAGTCGACGATGCTCGCCGCAGTGTCGGCCGCCAAGCCGAAGATCGCCGATTATCCCTTCACCACCCTGCATCCGGGCCTTGGCGTCGTGCGCATCGACGGGCGCGATTTCGTGCTCGCCGACATTCCCGGCCTCATCGAAGGCGCGCATGAGGGACATGGCCTCGGCGATCGCTTCCTTGGCCATATCGAGCGCTGCCGCGTCCTGCTGCATCTTGTCGATGTCACCGGCGCCAACGCCGGTGCCGACTATCGCACTATCCGCCGCGAACTTGCCGCTTACGGTGGGGGCCTCAGCGACAAGGCGGAAATCGTCGCTTTGTCGAAAGTCGACGCGGTCGATGCGGAGACGCTCAAGAAACAAAAGGAGCGCCTCAAACGCGCGATGCGCGAATACGGGCCGGCGCTTGGCGCAGGCGTCAAGCGCGCGAGCCCGCTGGAATTCTCGGCCGTCGCCGGGATCGGCGTCACCGAGGCGCTGCGCGCGCTGGCGAGCGTGATCGATACGAGCCGGGCGGAAGAGAAAGTCGAAGCGCCGAGCGAGGCGTGGCAGCCGCAGGAGGCTTAGGCCGGTCAAGCACACGCCTCGACACCGGCCCCGCTTTGGTGTAACAGCCGCCCCCTAACTCACAACAGCGCGCCGAAGCGCTTCGCCCGACGAGCCCGCTCGTTCGGCGTCACGGCATGGAGCTTCTCATGAACATCATCCAGACGATCGAGGCCGAACAGGCCGCCAAGCTTGGCGAGACCGCCAAAATCCCGGCCTTCCAGCCCGGCGACACCGTCATCGTCAACGTCAAAGTTAGGGAAGGCGAGCGCACCCGCGTTCAGGCCTATGAGGGCGTGTGCATCGCGCGCAACGGCGGCGGCCTGCAGGAGAGCTTCACGGTACGCAAGATTTCCTATGGAGAAGGCGTCGAGCGGGTGTTTCCGATCTATTCGCCGATGATCGATTCGATCAAGGTCGTGCGCCGCGGCAAGGTGCGGCGCGCCAAGCTCTATTACTTACGCGATCGCCGCGGCAAGTCGGCCCGCATCGCCGAGCGCGTCGACAATTCGGCCGCCAAAAAGGGCGCCTGACGCTTGCGCCTTCGCGCCTGATCTCAGCGGATCCGGCGCGGCTTTGCCGACATCGCCGGGCCAAAGTGTTAGAACTCGCGCCATGACCGGCGATTCCCATCAACAGACCGCGCCGCAAGGCGGCGTCGCCGACGTGCTCGTCCCCGTCGCGGTCGACATCGCCTATAGCTACCGCGTTCCGGCCGGCCTCAGCCTTCGCCCCGGCCAGTTCGTCGAGGTGCCGCTCGGCCGCAGCCATGCGACGGGCGTGGTGTGGTCGGTGCGCGAAGGCGGCGGCGACAATCTCAAACCCGTCGGCAAGCTTCGCGATCTTGCGCCGCTGCGCCAGCCGCTGCTCGATTTTCTCGATTGGGTCGCCCGCTGGACGCTCGCCCCGCGCGGCATGGCGCTGCGGATGGCGATGCGCGCGCCGGAAGCCGCCGGGCCGCCCGCCCCGCGTCTTGGCGTGCGCAAGACCGGCAAGCCGCCGGCGCGGCTGACGCCCGCGCGAATGCGCGTTCTGGCGGCGCTTAGCGAGGCGGCGTGCCTGGCCAAATCCGCGCTCGCGGAAGCTGCCGAATGCGGCGTCGGCGTCATCGACGGGCTTGTCGACGACGGCGCCCTCGAAGTCGTCGCTTTGGCCCTCGAGCCGATCGCGCCCGTCCCGGATCCGGACTTCGCGCCGACCGCGCTCGAAGCCGATCAGGCGCAGGCCGCGCAGGCCCTCGTCGAGGCGGTGGAGAGGCGGGCGTTCAGCGCGACGCTGCTCGAAGGCGTCACGGGTTCGGGCAAAACGGAGGTCTATTTCGAGGCGGTGGCGGCGGCGCTGCGCGCCGGGCGCCAGGCCTTGATCCTGCTCCCCGAGATCGCCTTGACCGCGCAATTTCTCGATCGCTTCGCGGCGCGTTTCGGCGTGCGCCCGGCCGAATGGCATTCAGCGACGCCGGCGCGGCGGCGCGAGCGCCTGTGGGGCGCGGTCGCCAGCGGCGAGGCGCGCGTGGTGGCCGGCGCGCGCTCGGCTTTGTTTTTGCCCTTCGCCGAACTCGGCCTCATCATCGTCGACGAGGAACACGAGGGGGCCTATAAGCAGGAGGACGGGGTCGCCTATCACGCGCGCGACATGGCGGTGGTGCGCGCCAGGCTGGAAGGCGCGCCGATCGTCCTCGCCTCGGCGACGCCCTCGATCGAAACGCGGGTCAACGCCGAGCAGGGCCGCTACGGCTGGCTCAAACTGTCGGCGCGGTTCGGCGAGCGCATGCTGCCCGAGCTTGCCGCCATCGACCTGCGCCGCGAAGGGCCGCCGCGCGGGCGCTGGCTCTCGCCGCGCCTCATCGCCGGCGTCGAGGAAGGGCTGGCGCGCGGCGAACAATCCCTGTTGTTCCTCAACCGCCGCGGCTATGCGCCGCTGACCCTGTGCCGCACTTGCGGGCATCGCTTCCAATGTCCCAATTGCTCGGCCTGGCTCGTCGAGCACCGCTTTCGCCGCGCTCTTGTGTGCCACCATTGCGGCCATGTCGAAAAGCGCCCCGATCTCTGTCCGACCTGCCAGGAGGCCGACAGCCTGACCGCCTGCGGACCCGGCGTCGAACGGCTCGCCGAGGAGGCGCAGGCTTTGTTCCCACAGGCGCGGCTGCTGGTGCTGTCCTCGGATTTTCCCGGCGGGCTCGACCATTTGCGCCATCAGTTGGAGGAGGCGGCGCGCGGCGCCTATGACGTGCTGATCGGCACGCAGCTCGTCGCCAAGGGCCATAATTTCCCGCTGCTCACTTTGGTAGGCATCATCGACGCCGATGTCGGCCTCGCCAACGGCGATCCGCGCGCCGCCGAACGCACGTTCCAACTGCTGCAGCAGGCGACGGGCCGCGCCGGGCGCGGCGACAAGAAGGGGCGCGGCCTTGTCCAGACCTGGCAGCCCGACCATCCCGTCATCGCCGCTTTGCTGTCGGGCGACGTCGAGCGCTTCTATGCGCAGGAGACGCAGGAGCGCCGGCGCGGCGGCCTGCCGCCTTTCGGGCGCCTGGCGGCGATCATTGTCTCGGGCGCCGACCGCGGCGGCGCCGAGGCGCATGCGCGGGCGCTGGCGCGCGCCGCTTTCGCCATGGCCCCCGGGGAGCGCTGGCGCCTCGCGCCGGCCGGCGGCGAATTGCAGGAGGGCGAGATATTGCTGCTCGGCCCGGCCGAAGCTCCCATTGCGATGCTGCGCGGCCGCCATCGCTTTCGCCTCGTCGTTAAGGCGCCGCGCAACGCCGACCTGCAGGGCTTCCTGCGCGCCCTGCTGGCCGCCGCCGCCCCGCCACGCGGCGGCGTGCGCGTCGCGGTGGACGTCGACCCGCAGAGTTTCATGTGAGCGCGCCGGAAGGATAGTCGCGGCCCGAAAGCAAGGTTGCGACCCCCAGCGCTTTAACGATGACGCCTTAAGCTCGCTGACGAGAATTTAGGCAATCGCCGGGGACCGGCGCCGCAGCGCATTGACATTCCGCCCCGCCTGCAGCCCAAATCGCGCGAGCAACGCTTCGGGCGGATCACTCCTGTCGAACGAACTGGACGGCGCATCTTGGCGATTCTGGTCGGACTGCAACATGTCACGCGATACATCTACGATCGCCCCGTTTCGCTCGGGCCCCAGATCGTCCGGCTGCGGCCGGCGCCCCATTGCCGCACCAAAGTGCCGAGCTATTCGCTGAAGGTCACGCCGGCCAATCATTTCGTCAATTGGCAGCAGGACCCGCATGGCAACTGGCTCGCGCGGTTCGTTTTCCCGGATAAGGCGGAAGAATTCAGCGTCGAGGTCGACCTCACCGCGGAACTGGCGGTCATCAACCCGTTCGATTTTTTCGTCGAGCCCTATGCCGAGGAATTTCCGTTTCGATATCCCGACGAATTGAGAACCGAGCTTGCCGCCAATCTCGTCGCCGAGCCGGCCGGCCCCCTGCTGATCGAGTTCGTCGACGGCCTGTCGCGGGAGCGGGCGCGCACGATTCCCTTCCTCGTCGAGCTCAACGCCCAGCTGCAAAAGAAAATCGCCTATGTGATCCGCATGGAGCCGGGCGTCCAGGCGCCCGACGAGACGCTGAAGCTGGGATCGGGCTCGTGCCGCGATTCGGCCTGGCTGCTCGTGCAGATCCTGCGCCGGCTGGGCCTCGCCGCAAGGTTCGTGTCGGGCTATCTCATCCAGCTGAAAGCCGACGTCGATCCGATCGAGGGGCCGATGGGCGCGCGCAGCGATTTCACCGACCTGCACGCCTGGGCGGAGGTCTATATCCCCGGCGCCGGCTGGATCGGCTTCGACGTCACCTCCGGACTGCTGTGCGGCGAGGGCCATCTGCCGCTTTGCGCGACGCCGCATTATCAATCTGCCTCGCCGATTTCCGGCGTCGTCGAGCCGGCGCAGGTGAGGTTCGAGTTCGACATGAAGATCGAGCGCCTGCGCGAAGCCCCGCGCGTGACGCTGCCGTTTTCCGACGAGGCCTGGGCCAAGCTCGACGCTTTGGGGGATCTTGTCGATCGCGATCTCCTGGCCCAGGACGTGCGTCTCACCATGGGCGGCGAGCCGACTTTCGTCTCGATCGACGATTACGACGCGCCCGAATGGAACACCGCGGCGGTCGGCCCGACCAAGCGCGCTCGCGCCGAGGCGCTGATCCGCCGGCTGCAAAAGCGTTTCGCGCCGGGCGGCTTCCTGCATTTCGGCCAGGGCAAATGGTATCCCGGCGAAAGCCTGCCGCGCTGGGCGTTTTCGCTTTACTGGCGCAAAGACGGCAAGCCGATCTGGAGCGACGCCGGGCTGATCGCCGGCGTTTCAGGGCCAGCCTCGGCGACGGATGAGGACGCGCAGAACGTCGCGACCGAACTTGCCGAACGGCTCGGCATCGACGCCGATTATATCGTTCCGGCCTATGAGGACGCGGCCTATTGGCTGCTGAAGGAAAACGCGCTTCCCGTCAACGTCGATCCTTCCGATCCCAAGATCGACGATCCCGAAGAGCGCGCCCGCATGGTGCGCACCTTCGAACACGGCCTGTCGCGCCCGACCGGCTTCGTGCTGCCGATCCAGCGCTGGAACGCCGCCGCTTCCAAGCAATCGCGCTGGATCAGCGAGCGCTGGCCGTTGCGGCGCGGCAAATTGTTCCTGATGCCGGGCGATTCGCCGGTCGGCTACCGCCTGCCGATGAAGGCCTTGGCCTTCGTGCCGCCCTCCGCCTATCCCTATATCCACCAGCAGGACCCGATGGAGCCGCGCGGCGCCCTGCCCGAGCCGCGGCATTTCCAGCAAGCCGTCAGCGTGCCGCAACCCCAATCGGGCGATCAGCAGACGATTGCCGATCAGGTCGAGGAAGAGGGCGCGGTGCGCACCGCGCTGTCGATCGAGCCGCGCGACGGCGTGCTGTGCGTCTTCATGCCGCCGGTGCCCAAGCTCGACGATTATCTTGAATTGCTGGCCGCGGTCGAGGAGACCGCGCGCGACAAGAATCTGCCGGTGCGCATCGAAGGCTATGTGCCGCCCTATGACCCGCGCATCGATCTCATCAAGGTGACGCCCGACCCCGGAGTGATCGAGGTCAATATCCATCCCGCCGCCACCTGGCGCCAGGCCGTCGAGACGACGAGCGCGATCTACGAGGACGCGCGCCAGACGCGGCTCGGCGTCGACAAGTTCATGAACGACGGGCGCCATACCGGCACCGGTGGGGGCAACCATGTCGTGCTCGGCGGCGCCAAGCCGGAAGATTCGCCCTTCCTGCGCCGGCCGGACCTGCTCGGCAGCCTCATCCTCTATTGGCAGCGCCATCCCTCGCTGTCCTATCTGTTTTCGGGCCTGTTCGTCGGGCCGACCAGCCAGGCGCCGCGGCTCGACGAGGCGCGCGACGACCAGCTTTACGAACTCGAAATCGCGCTCGCCAATCTGCCGCAGCCGGGCGACGCGCCGCCGCCGGTCTGGCTCGTCGACCGGCTGTTCCGCAACCTCTTGACCGACGTGACCGGCAACACCCACCGCGCGGAAATCTGCATCGACAAATTGTTCTCGCCCGACGGGCCGACCGGGCGGCTCGGCCTCGTCGAATTTCGCTCGTTCGAAATGCCGCCCGACGCGCGCATGAGTCTCGCCCAGCAATTGCTGCTTCGCGCGCTCGTCGCCTGGTTCTGGCGCGAGCCGCGGCGCGGCGCGCCGATCCGCTGGGGCACCTCGCTGCACGATCGCTTCATGTTGCCCCAGTTCGTCTGGGAAGATTTCCTCAGCGTGCTCGCCGATCTCGGCGAGGCCGGCTATCGCTTCGAGCCCGATTGGTTCGAGGCGCAGCGCGAGTTCCGCTTTCCCGTCTATGGCCGCGTCGAGCATGGCGGGGTCGAAATGGAAATCCGCCAGGCTTTGGAGCCCTGGCACGTGATGGGCGAGGAAAGCGGCGCTGGCGGCACGGTGCGTTACGTCGATTCGTCCGTGGAGCGCCTTCAGGTCAAGACGCGCGGGCTGACGCCGGGCCGGCATCTGATCGCCTGCAACGGCCGCAAGGCGCCGATGACGGCGACCGGCGCCGTCGGCGAGGCGGTCGCCGGCGTGCGCTTCAAGGCCTGGAAGCCGACCTCCGGCCTGCACCCGACCGTCCCGGTCAATTCGCCGCTCACCTTCGATATTCTCGACAGTTGGAGCGGCCGCTCGCTCGGCGGCTGCGTCTATCACGTGTCGCATCCGGGCGGTCGCAATTATGATACGTTCCCGGTCAATTCTTACGAGGCGGAGGCGCGTCGGCTGGCGCGGTTCCAGGATCACGGCCATACCGGCGGTCACGTAGCTATTCCCGCGGACGAGGCGAGCCCGGAATTTCCCATGACTTTGGACCTGCGGAGAGCCCTTGCCCGCTAATTCCCGCTCCGCGCAGCGGCAGAGCGACGGCGCGCTCGATCGCGGTGCGGCATGGACGCGAAATTACGCCCCGCTCGCCGGCGCGCCCGACGAATTCATCGGCGCCGACGGCGCCGTGCGGCCCCATTGGCGACATCTCCTCGATGCGCTGGCCGGCCTTGAGCCGGACGCGATCGAACAGCGTTTCGAGGCCGCCGACCGGCGCATCCGCAACATGGGCATGTCCTACCGGGTGCAGGGAGAGGCGGCCGAGCGAAGCTGGCCGCTGAGCCGCATGCCGCTGCTGATTCCCGAGATCGAATGGCGGGAGATCGCGCGCGGCGTCCAGCAGCGCGCCGAATTATTCGAGCGCATCCTGGCCGATATCTACGGCGAGGGCGCGCTGGTGCGGGAGGGCCTGCTGCCCGCCGCGGCCGTCACCGGCTCGGCCGATTTCCTCGCCTCGATGCGCGGCGTCGCGCCGCCCGGCCGGCGCTGGCTGCGCCTCTATGCCGCCGACATCGGCCGCGGTCCCGACGGGCGCTGGTGGGTGCTCGGCGACCGCACGCAGGCGCCCTCGGGCTCCGGCTATGCGCTCGAGAACCGCCTCGTCGTTTCGCAGGCCTTTCCGAGCCTTTACAGCGAGATGAACGTCGAGCGGCTGGCGCCGTTCTTCCGCGAATTTCGCGCCGGCCTGCGCAACAGCGCGCAGCGCTCCGGGCCGCGCATCTGCATCCTGACGCCGGGCCCCTGGAGCCAGACCTATTTCGAACAGGCCTATCTGGCCCGCTATCTCGGCTTTCTGCTGGTCGAGGGCGGCGACCTCGTCATGCGCGACGGCCATATTTTCGTGCGCACGATCGCCGGATTGAAACGCGCCGACGTTCTATGGCGCCATGTCGATGCCGACTGGTGCGACCCGGTCGAGCTCAACCCCGCCTCGCGCATCGGCGTGCCCGGCCTCATCGATGCGATCCGCGCCGGCGCCGTGGCGGTCGAGAACATGCCGGGCTCCGGCCTTCTCGAATCGCGCGCTCTGCTGGCGTTCCTGCCAAGCCTGGCGCGCCGCCTGCTCGGGGGGGAACTCGAAATGCCCAGCATCGCGACATGGTGGTGCGGCCAGGGCGCCGAGCGCGACAAGGTGCTCGCCTCGCTCGGCGAAATCGCCATCGCCGGCGCGTTCAAGGAGCGGGTTCCCGGCTTTGGCGACGAGCGCATGCTGATCGGCTCGCAGCTCACGGACGCCGATCGATCGCGCCTGGCGCGGGAGATAAGCGAGCGCGGCGTCGATTATGTCGGACAGGACATCGTTCGGCTGTCGACGACGCCGCGATGGGAAAAGGGACAATTGGTGGCGCGCCCCTTCGTGTTGCGGGTCTATGCCGCCGCGACGCCCGACGGCTGGCGCGTGATGCCCGGCGGCTTCTGCCGCGTCTCCGATCAGGCGGACGCGCGCGCCGTCTCGATGGGCGAAGGCGTCGAATCGGCCGACGTATGGGTGCTCAGCGATCGTCCGGTCGAGACGACAAGCCTGCTGCCGTCGCCCGAAAAAGTGCGCATCGTGCGCCTGCTCGGCAATCTGCCGAGCCGCGCCGCCGACAATCTGTTCTGGTTCGGCCGCTATCTCGAACGCGAGGAGGCGACGCTGCGGCTGGTGCGCTGCATCTGCAACCGCGCGGTCGACCCCGACACGCCCGCCAGCGGCGCGCGGCAATCGCTCGACAGGCTGAAGGGGCTGCTGGTCGCCTGGGGCGCCATTGCCCAGGAGACGGCCAAGGATTCCTCGGCGCTGGCGAGCGAGGCCGCGCTTCGCGACGAGGAAAACGTCGGCTCGGCGCTGTCGATCGCCAGGTCGGCGCGCCACGCCGCCTCGGTCATTCGCGAGCGCCTGACCGCCGAGACCTGGCGCCTGATCGGGCGCCTCGAATCCTCCATTCTCGACACGCCCAATCGCCCGCTCGCCGAGCCCGAGATCATCGACGCCGCCGAGGACGCGCTGACCACCATCGCCGCCCTTTCCGGCCTGTTTGACGAAAATTTCAATCGCGGCGCCGGGTGGATTTTCTACGACATCGGCCGGCGCATCGAGCGGGGCATCAACACCTGCCGCCTGGCGCGGCAATTTGCCGGCAAGGAGGCCAGCGCCCACAATCTCGACGTGCTGCTCGACCTCATCGATTCGCAGATCACCTATCGCTCGCGCTATCTGACCGGCGTCGCGCCAGCGCCGGTGCGCGACATGGCGCTGCTCGATCCGTTCAACCCGCGCAGCGTCGCCTTCCAGGTGGCCGCCATCGACGATCATATCGCTGCCTTGCCCATCCTGCGCCAGGACGGCGTGCTCGAGGCGCCGCGGCGCCTGTCGATGCAATTGCGCGCCGAGCTTTCGACCGAGGACGCCGAGAACATCGAAGATCAGGCCATTCTCGGCCTGGAGCGGAGATTGATGAACCTGGCCGAGGCGATCGCCGCCCGCTACTTCCTGCAGGGCGCCCATCACGCCCGCGCCGAAAAAGTCATAGGCCTCGCGTGATCTACGACGTCAGCCATCGCACGCGATATCGCTACGAGGCGCCCGTGGCGGCCAACACTTGCACGCTGCGATTGCTGCTGCGCTCGATCGACGGCCAGAGCGTCGCCGAGAGCCGGATCGACGTCGCGCCGGCTCCGATCGAATGGAACGAGCGCCCCGATATTTTCGGCAATCGCGTGGTGCGCATGCGCATCGAGACGCCGCATCGCGAACTCGTCATCCAATCGACCGCGCGGGTGGAAGTGCACCGCCCGGCGCCGCCGGCCCCCGGCCTCACGCCGTCCTGGGAGAGCGTCGCCAGGGATGCGGCGGCCTCGACGTCGCTGGCCGCCGATTCCCCGGCTTTCGCGCTTTACGCCAGCCGGCTCGTCGGGATTTTCGAAGCCGCGACCCGTTACGCACGCCAAAGCTTCTTCCCGGGGCGCCCGATTTATGAGGCGGCCATCGACCTCAGTGCGCGCATCAACGCGGATTTCACCTATGATGTGAAGGCCACGGGCGTCACGACTTCGCCCGCCGACGCCTTCGCCAAGCGCAGCGGCGTCTGCCAGGATTTCGCGCATATCATGATCGCCGCCCTGCGCGGCCTCGGCCTGCCCGCCCTTTACGTCAGCGGCTATATTCGCACCGTCCCGCCGCCCGGCAAGGCGCGCCTCACCGGTGCGGACGCCTCGCACGCCTGGGCGTCGGTGTGGTGCGGACAGGAATTCGGCTGGCTCGGCCTCGATCCGACCAACGCCGTCGCGGTCGGCGACGACCATATCGTGATCGCCGTCGGGCGCGACTATTCCGACGCCGCGCCAGTAGAGGGCGTCATTCTCTCGTCCGGCGGACAAAAGCTCGACGTCGCTGTGGACGTCGTGCCGGTGCGGGCGTGAAGCGCGCATCCCGTCATTGCGAGCGGAGCGAAGCAACCCAGGCGTCGTGAGCTATCTGGAGAGGTCACGACACCTGGGTTGCTTCGCTCCGCTCGCAATGACGAAGTTTTAGTTCTTGCGCGCCAGCAGGTGCGCCATGTGCCGTAGCGCCAGCGTATAGCCCTGCACGCCAAAGCCGGCGATCACGCCTGTCGCGATCAGCGAGACATAGGAATGATGGCGGAAGGCCTCGCGCTTGTGGACGTTGGAAATATGTACTTCGAGAATCGGAAATTCGCAGGCGCTCAACGCATCGAGGATCGCGATCGAACTATGGGTGAAGGCCGCCGGGTTGATGATGATTCCCGCCGCGCTCTCGCGCGCCTCGTGAATCCAATCGATCAGCTGATGCTCGGCGTTGCTCTGCTTGAATTCGATTGTCAGGCCGAGTTCGTCGCCAAGCGCCCGGCACTGCGCCTCGATGTCGGCCAGAGTCTCGTGACCATAGATATGCGGCTGGCGTTTGCCCAGCAGGTTCAAATTGGGCCCGTTGAGGATCAGAACTGTCGAAGTCATCGCGCGCGGCTCGGCCGGAGGGAAGCGCCATTGTGCCTTGCCGCGCGGCCTCCTGGCAATGCGCGATCGCGGCGCAATTCAACTCCTGCCGCGACGCCGAGGCCTCCTCTCCCCGCGTGAACGCGGGGAGAGGAGGCCTCGGCGTCGGATCTAAATCGAAATTCCGTCGCGCGATCAGCCTATCGCGGCGCGCGGATCGTAGGGCTTTTCGTCTCGCCAGCGGCGCATCAGCGCCTGCAGATCGGGATCGGCGTCGGTGGGCAGCACGATGCGCAGCGTCGCCAGGAGATCGCCTTGGCGCCCCTCGCCCGCCGCCGGCAGCCCTTTGCCGCGCAGGCGCAGCACGCGACCGCTGCTCGCGCCCTGCGGAATGGCGAGTTCGACCTCGCCGGCCAGCGTCGGCGCGCGAATCTTGCCGCCGAGAACCGCTTCATAAAGCGTGATCGGCAGGTCGAGTCGCAGGTCGCGGCCCTCGACCTTGAACAAGGGATGCGGGGCATAGCGGATGGTGACGAGGGCGTCGCCCGCCGGCCCGTTTCTCTCGCCGGGCTGGCCCTGGCCGCGCAACCGGATCTGCTTGCCCTCTTCGACGCCGACGGGAACGGCGACGTCGAGCGTCTTGCCGGTCGGCAAGGTGACCCGCGCCGAGCCGCCCGCCGCCGCCAGCCCTAAGGGGACGGTGGCGGTCACCGCGACATCCTCGCCGCGCTTCGGCCCGCGCGAACGACCGCGCGCCTGCTCGCCGAACAATTCGGCCAGTATGTCCGGGTCGACGCCCGCGCTTGTCCTGCCGCGGCCAGAATCGTCGCCGCCGAAGTCGAAATCGAAATGCTGAAACCCCGGGCCACCGGCCTGCCCGCGCGTGCGGCGGCCGCCTGAAAAGCCCTCGAAACCCTGGTGGCGCGGCTTGCCCTCGGCGTCGATTTCGCCGCGATCGAATTCGCCGCGCTTCTTCTCGTCGCCGACGATCTCGTAAGCCGACCCGATCTCGGCGAATCGGTCCTTCGCCTTGGGCTCCTTGCTTTGGTCCGGGTGGTATTTCTTGGCCAGCCGCCGATAGGCCGATTTTATTTCGGCGGCGCTCGCCGATTTGGCGATTCCGAGGATTTCATAGGGATCGCGCATGAAGAGCCCAGCTGCCCGCGCCCGCCCTCAAGGCGCGGGCGCCATTGTCTCGAGGCTTATTTGGGCGATTGGCCGGGCATGTGCAAGGGCGGCGGGGAGCGGCGGGCGGCGCCGCCGCCCGGCGAGCGCCGCTCAAATGCCCTTCCACGGCTCGACTTTGTCGAGGGCGACGACGCCCGCCTCGCTCGGACAGCCGATCGCCTGCAGCATTTTCGAGGCGTCGGCGCCGTTGATGCGCGCAACGAAAGCGCGGCATGTCTTGCCTTCGCGCTGAAACGGGCTGGCGACCGGCTGGAAGGCGCCGCTGCGTCCCGAATCAGGATTGGACCAGCGAACCGCGGCGGCCGGCTCGCCATTGGCCAGCGCCTGAGCCAGAATAGGTTCGGCGATGCGCCAATCCTTCACGTCGAGATCGGGCGACAGGGGCGAGGCCGCCGGCCGGATCGATCCGGTCGTATCGTCGCTGAGGAACGAGGGAATGGACATCGAACAGCCGGCAAGGGCGAAAGCGATGAGGCCGAGCGCGGCGATTCGCAGCCGCCCTTTTCCGCCGCCTGCCGGAAAGGCTCGGTAATCCAGGCCTCCCAAATGCGCTATAGGATTGCGATTCGCGGTCAATTGCCCCTCGAGGCGCCAAATCAATGCGGAGATTAAACGTTGAATGAGTTAACGTCGGGTGACTTCACGCAAGCTGGCGAGCCGCTCGCCTTGTTCGAGCAATGGTTCGCCGAGGCCGGCAAGAGCGAGCCGAACGATCCCAATGCGATGTCGCTGGCGACGGTCGACGCCGACGGCCTGCCCGACGTGCGGATGGTGCTGCTGAAGGGCGCCGACGAGCGCGGCTTTGTCTTCTATACGAACGAGGAGAGCGCCAAGGGGCGCGAGATCGCCGCTTCGCCCAAGGCCGCTTTGCTGTTTCACTGGAAGTCGCTGCGCCGCCAGGTCCGGTTGCGCGGGCCCGTCGTCCTCGTCAGCGACGAAGAGGCCGACGCCTATTTCAAGAGCCGGCCGCGCGACAGCCGCATCGGCGCTTGGGCCAGCCAGCAGTCGCGACCCCTGGAAAGCCGCTTTGCGCTGGAAAAGCAGATCGCCTATTACGCGGCGAAATTCGGCGTCGGCGAGGTGCCGCGCCCGCCCTATTGGCGCGGCTTCCGGCTTTTTCCGCTGGCCATCGAATTCTGGCGCGACCGGCCGTTCCGGCTGCACGACCGCGCGCTTTTCACGCGGGAGGCGGCGAGCGCCGTCTGGCGCCGGCAGCGGCTCTATCCCTAAGCCAGGCGACGGCGCGAGGAACCCGAAAATGACAAAAGGCGCCCTTTGGGGGGCGCCTTTCGATGCAGGGAAGACCCCCGCCGTTCGGCCGGATGGCCGGCCGATGCGGCGGCGCTCTTAGCGGCCGCGCGAATAATAGGTGTTGTCTTCGGGCGCCGGAGCCGGCGCGACCGGAACGCCATAGCCGTAGCCGCGGCCCCCGTTGAAGCCCTCATAGGCCGCCCGACCCTCGGTCGTCGTCGCATAGGGCGTCGACTGCGGAGCGAGCAAGGCATAGGGCGATTGTTCGGGAGAAAGATTGCCGCCGCCGCCCATGGCGAAAGCATTGGCGCCGCCCAAAGCGAGAAGGACGGCGGTGGTTCCGAACAAGATCGTGTTGCGCATAATAATCTCCAATTTATCCGTGACATACGAAACAGCCACAGCGCCTGGCGCTCATTTTCCAGCGGTTCCCTATTCACTGACCGCCAGATGGTGCCGCCGGCGCGCCTCTTCAATTGCTGCAGCGCACACAAAACCGTGAGCCTTCGTGAACGGCCGTGACGATTGTGCTAAGGAGGGGCGGACACCCATGGCGAACCGGGACGAGATGCCGCAATCGCAGACCAACGCGCCGCTGAAGACGATGCTGCTGACCGGCGCCTCGCGCGGCATCGGCCATGCGACCGTCAAGCGGTTCTCCTCGGCGGGCTGGCGCGTCATCACCTGTTCGCGCCACGCCTTTCCCGAGGAATGCCCCTGGATGGCCGGGCCGCAGGATCATCTGCAGATCGACCTTGCCGACCCCAAGGACACAAGGCGGGCGGTCGCCGAAATTCGCGAGCGGCTGGAGGACGGGCGGCTCGACGCGCTCGTCAACAATGCCGCGATATCGCCCAAGGGCGTCGGTGGCTCGCGGCTCGGTCTGTTCGAAACGGAACTCGAGGACTGGCAGACGATCTTCCAGGTTAATTTCTTCGCGCCGATGATGCTGGCGCGCGGCCTCATCGCCGAGCTCGAAAAAGCCCATGGCTCGATCGTCAACGTCACCTCGATCGCCGGCGCGCGCGTGCATCCTTTCGCCGGCGCCGCCTATTCGACGTCGAAGGCCGCGCTGGCGGCGCTGACGCGCGAAATGGCCGCCGATCTTGGCCCGCGCGGCGTGCGCGTCAACGCGATATCGCCCGGCGAGATCGACACCGCGATCCTGTCGCCGGGCACCGACAAGATCGTCGCGCAAATCCCCATGCGCCGGCTCGGCTCGCCCGAAGAAGTCGCCAAGGCGATCTATTTCCTTTGTTCGGAACAGTCGAGCTATGTGCATGGCGCCGAGATCCACATCAACGGCGGGCAGCACGTTTGACCCTGGAGGCCGTTAGCGATCGTCTCTACCCCGCGCGCCCCATCCTCGCGGTCTCGCTGGCGGTGTTTCGCGAGGGCCGCGTGCTGATCGCGCGCCGCGCGCGTGCGCCGCTGCAGGGGCTCTATTCGCTGCCGGGCGGCGTCGTGGAAATCGGCGAGACCCTTCGCGAGGCGGCGCTGCGCGAGCTTGGCGAGGAGGTCGGCCTTACCGCGCGGATCGTCGCCTTCAACGATCACGTGGAATCGATTATGCGCGACGAGCGGGGCGTGCGGGCCCATTATGTGATCGCCTCCTTCGTCGCGCGCTGGACCGGCGGCGAGGCGCGAACCAGCGAGGAGGCCGATTCGGTGCTTTGGGTCGATCCGAGGAATCTTCAGGATTTGCCCGCGACGCCGGGACTGGAGGGCGTTCTCGCCAAAGCGGCCGACCTCATCGAGGCCTATCCGTGAGCCCGCGCGCTCGACGGCTGGGCCTGGCTTTCGCGCTCTGCGTTTTGGCGGCCGGACAGGCTTGGGCCCAGCAGGCTCCGGCCAAGCCGCCCGCCGCTACGCCCGAACCGCCCCCGCCCGTCGCCGAGCCGCCTCCGCCCTACGAGCCGCAATTGCTGCGCCTTGCCGAACTGATGGGCGCGCTCGCTTATCTGCGCGATCTCTGCGGCGCCCATGACGCCGACGCCTACCGCGCCAAAATGGCTGTTCTGCTGGAGGTCGAAGCCAAGAGCGAGAGCCGCCGGGAAAGCCTGGCGGGCGCCTATAACAGCGGGTTTGCCGGCTACCAGCGCTTCTATCGCGCCTGCACGCCGGCCGCCAACGAGATCATCGCGCGCTTCCTCGACGAAGCGGCGAAGATTTCGAGCGACGTCGCCAACCGGTATGGCGGCTAGGCACGATGCAATGAGAGCAAAGCGGTCGAGTTTGATCCATCGTTCGCATGGCGGAGCGTTTTTCATCCCTGAAAGCTTGTCAAGGATCGTCCTTCGGACGACCGCCGAAGGCGGCGGCCCTTTCGGGCCGTCCTTGACAAGCTTTCAGGGATGAAAAAAATGGCCTGCATGCGAACAATGGCGCAATAGCGAATTGGGCGCCGAGCGTAAGCGTTGCCATTCAACGATAACGCAGTAGACTCTAGCCCCGCTCCGGACCGGCGCTCTTCTTGCGACCGAACCAGCGGCCGACCGTCTTCGAATAGGCCGCGAAGGCTTCGGGATGGGCGGCGCTGAGCGCGGCGTCTTCCCGGGTTATGATAACGCGATCGGTAATGACGAAGAACAGCGCCGGCAGCCCGATCGACAGCGCCAGAACGACCGGCTCGAATGGCGCAAAGAGCTGCAGGAAGATCAGCAGCGCCGACCACAGCACGTATTGAATGAGGGTCAAGAGATAGGTTGGGTTGCGCGAGAAGGCGTAGAGCCCCGTGGTTACGAGTTCGGAAGAGATGACATAGGTGCGCGCATCGCCGCCGCCCTGGTTGAGCGAGGCGATGATATAGACTTTGCCGGCATAGCAGAGGATGAGCGCCAGTCCCAACAGGCCCGCGCCGAGGCCGACCGCCGGCGTAATGTGCGCGCGCGCCCATAGATGAACGAAGAGAAAGACATAGGCGATCGAAAAGACGAGGTCGATCTTGAACGTGGGAGCGAAACGGAAGGGCGCGGGCTTGCCGGCCGGCGCTTCGTGAAAATCGGTTTTGAGAGTCATGGTCTCGATCCGCCGCTCGTTCGCCATCCATCGGCCGCGTCGCGCCAATTTGGAAGCGAGCATGCTCTCCGAGTGGTAAAAATTGGATTAGGCGACGCGCCGCGTATGGCTTAATTGGCCGGCGGCGCGGTTAGGAGCGTGACTGCCGAGGAGGCCCGGAAGGCTAAATGGACAAGGGACGGCTCGAGGCTTTCACCGACGGCGTGCTCGCCATCGTCATCACGATCATGGTCCTGGAGACCAGGACGCCCGACGGCTACGATCTTGCCGCCATCGCGGCCGCTTTGCCGGCGTTGCTCGCCTACGCCTTGAGCTACGTCAATGTCGGCATCGTCTGGAACAACCACCATCACATCATGCAGGCGACGCAACGGGTCGACGGGCGGGTGCAGTGGGCCAATCTCTTTTTGCTGTTCTGGGTGTCGCTGATCCCGCTCATGATCCGCTGGATGAACGAAACCCATTTCGCCGCGCCCCCGACCGCGGCCTATGGAATCGCGCTGGCCATGGTGACGATCGCCTACATCTTGTTCGAAAAGGCGATCATCGCCTGCAACGGTCGCGATTCGAAGCTGGCCTCGGCGATCGGCGTCGAATGGAAGGGCATTTTGTCGCTGGCCGCCTATATCGCGGCGGCCGCGCTCGCCTTCGTGAGCCCCTGGATCGCCATCGCGCTCTACGTCCTCGTCGCGTTATCGTGGTTTATCCCCGACCGGCGGATCGAGGCGGTGCTGTAAGAAGAGTGGAGCGAGGTCGTGAGCTCTCCTGACAGAGCGCGACCTCTGGATTGCTTCGCTCCGCTCGCAATGACGGCGCTCGACCCGCCTATCCCTTCGCGCCCGTGACCGCCGCAAGGCTCGCCGGCGCGAGGCTGTCGTCCGGCACGAAGAAATCGACCGCGAGCGCCTGGCTCGGATCGACCCGGTAGGGATCGAAATCCGTGACGCCGTTCTGCGCGAGGAACGTGTCGTCGATGAGAAACTGACCGGTGAAGGCCCGCGCCTCCTTGCAAAAGATAATATGCGCCGCATCGGCCAGGATCTCGGGCTTGCGCGAGGCGCGCATCAGGGCGTCGCCGCCCAACAGGTTCTTGACGGCGGCGGTGGCGATGGGCGTGCGCGGCCATAGAGCGTTGACCGCGATGCCTTGCGCGCGAAGCTCGCCGGCAAGGCCCAGCACGACGAGGCTCATGCCGAATTTGGCCATGGAATAGGCGGTATGGCCGGCGAACCATTTCTCCTTCATATCGAGCGGGGGAGACAGCATCAGGATATGCGGATTGGCCGATCGGGCGAGATAGGGCACGGCGAATTTCGAGACCATGAAGGTTCCGCGCGCATTGATCTGATGCATGAGATCGAAGCGCTTCATCTCGGTCTTCTGGCTGTTGGTGAGCGAAATCGCGCTCGCATTGTTGACGACGATGTCGATGCCGCCGAAATGCTTGGCCGTCTCCTCCAGCGCGCCGCGCACCGCCGCTTCGTCGCGCACGTCGACGATCAAAGGCAAAGCCCGGCCGCCCGCGGCCTCGATTTCGTTCCCCGCGCTGTAGATCGTGCCGGGCAGTTTGGGATTGGGCTCGCTCGTCTTGGCGGCGATCGCGACATTGGCGCCGTCGCGCGCGGCGCGCAGCCCGATGGCGAGGCCTATGCCGCGCGAGGCGCCGGTGATGAACAGCGTCTTGCCTTTTAGCGTCTGCGCGGACATGGCGCGCCTCCTTGGGTTTGGATTTGTCTCAAGCCTTCGACTTCTGCAGGAAGGCGGCGAAAGCCGCGCGCGCCTGCGGCGAGCGCACCGCTTCGCCGAACAACCGCAATTCCTCGTCCATTCGCGCTTTCAGCGGCGCCGGATCGCCGCGCAGCAGCCGGCGCGTGGCCAGGAGCGCGTCGCGCGGCTGGGCGGCCAGCGCCTGCGCCTTGGCCAGCGCATGCGCATAGAGCTCGCCGGGCTCGACAAGCGCATTGACGAGCCCGAGGTCCAGCGCGACGCCGGCCTCGAAGGCCTCCGCCAGCAGGATGAATTGCGCCGCTTTGGCGTAGCCGAAGCGCTGCGGCGCGAGCAGGGAGGAGCCCGCCTCCGGCACGATGCCGAGGCTGACGAAAGGCATCTGGAAGCGCGCGCTCGGCGCGGCATAGACGAGGTCGCAATGGAAGCACAGCGTCGTGCCGATGCCGATCGCCGGCCCCTCGACGGCGGCGACCAGCGGCTTTTCGAACGCCGCCAGGGCCCTGATGAACTGCGTGCCCGGCGAGGCCTCGACGCTGCCGCCAAGGGCCAGGAAATCCCCGACATCGTTGCCGGCCGTGAAGACTCCCTCCTTGCCGCGCAGCATCAGGGCGCCGATCGTTTCGTCCCTGCCGGCCTGCGCGAAAGCCTCGACGAGGGCGCCGTACATCGCGCCGGTCAGCGCGTTTTTCTTTTCCGGCCGCGCCAGCGTCACGACGGACACCGCGCCGACGCGGCTCGTCTCGACAAGATCGGTCATGTTCCCTCCGCCAAGGCTGATTCATATTGCTGGAGCGCGCCGGCGCCCGATCGGATCGAAATCTCGAGTCCGGCGGCGCCCGTCGCGATTTTTTCGGCAAAGAAACGCGCCAGCGCGACGCGGCCAAGCGGCGAGGAATCGCCCTCAGCGGCCAGATCTTGCGCGGCGAGCCCCGCCTTGGCGAGGCACGCGCCGCCGAGCGCCAGTCCGAACAGCCGCAGATAGGGCGTCGCGCCGGCGAGCGCATCCTGCAGGTCGGCGCCGAGCGCGTGGCTCATGAATTGCGTCGCGCGGTCGAGCGCGTCGACCGCCTCGCCAAGACGGGCCGCGGTCGCGCCGAACGCCGCGCCGCCTCTCGCCGCGACATCGGCGGCGACGGCGCGCATGGCGGCGATTTCGCGCCGGACCGTCTCGCCATGGGACAACGGCAGCTTGCGCTGCGCCAGATCGATCGCCTGGACGCCGTTGGCGCCTTCGTAGATCGCCGCGATGCGCGCATCGCGCATATATTGGGCGGCGCCGGTCTCCTCGATATAGCCCATGCCGCCATGCACCTGCACGCCGAGCGAGGCGACCTCGTCGCCGATATCGGTCGAGAACGCCTTGGCGACCGGCGTCAGTAGCGCGGCGCGCTCGCCGTGGCGCCGGCGCGCCGTTTCGTCAGCGCCGTGCAGCGAGCGGTCGATCGCCACCGCGGTCAGATGGCAGATGCCGCGCGCCGCATGGGTCAGCGCCTTCATGGTCATGAGCATGCGCTGGACGTCGGCATGTTCGAGGATCGGGCTCATCTCAGCGCCGCCCTTGGGCCCGCGTCCCTGCCGGCGCTCGCGCGCGTAGGCCAAGGCCTGCTGCAAAGCGCGGTCGGCGATGCCGACGCCCTGCATGCCGATGGCGAGCCGCGCGCTGTTCATCATCACGAACATGGCGGCGAGGCCGCGATTCTCCTCGCCAACCAGCCAGCCCGCCGCGCCGTCGCCATCGCCGTAGATCATCACGCAGGTCGGCGAAGCGTGAATGCCGAGCTTATGCTCGATGCTGGCGCAGCGCACGTCGTTGCGCGGTCCGAGCGCGCCGCCCTCGCGCACCAGGAATTTCGGCACCAGAAACAGCGACAGGCCGCGCGTGCCGGGCGGCGCGTCGGGCAGGCGCGCCAGCACGAGATGGACGATATTGTCGGCAAGGTCATGCTCGCCATAGGTGATGAATATTTTCTGGCCGAAGATTCGATAGGCGCCGCCGGGCGAGCGTTCGGCGCGCGTCTTGACCGCATTGAGATCGGAGCCGGCTTGCGGCTCGGTGAGGTTCATCGTGCCGGTCCATTCGCCCGCTATCAGCTTGCCCAGATAGAGCGCGCGCAATTCCTCGCTCGCATAGGCGTTGAGCGCGCCGATCGCGCCTTCGCTGAGCAGCGGACAGAGCGCAAAGCCCATCGACGCGCCGTTCCACAATTCGGTGCAGGCGGCGTTGATCGTATGGGGCAGGCCCATGCCGCCATAATCGGGCGATCCCGTCACGCCCGCCCAGCCGCCCGCCGACCAGGCGCGATAGGCCTCGCGAAAGCCTGGCGGCGTCGACACATGGCCGTTCTCGTAAACCGCGCCGCGCAGATCGCCGATGCGGTTGAGCGGGGCGATCACATCGGTGGCGAAACGGCCGGCCTCGGAGATCACCGAGGCGGCGCTCTCGGCGTCGAATTCGCCGAAAATCCCTTCCTCGATCGCCTCATTGAACCCGGCGACATGGGCCAGCGAGAACAATATGTCGGAGACGGGCGAGCGGTAGGTCACGGAAGATTCCTTGGCGCGTCGGTTCCTCGCCCTCTTCGGGGCGGCTTGACGCGGCAGCTTAGGCCGACATAGCTGCGCGGCAAGTCGCGATAAGGTTTATATGTAAACCAATTGCCGCACAAGCGGCGCCGGGATTTTTTGATGACGCAGGCAATCAGGCGGCGAACGGAAATCTCTATCGCCGACGACGCGGCGATCGCCAGGGGCGGCGCGATCCTGCGCGCCGGCGGCCTCGTCGCCATGCCGACCGAGACGGTCTACGGCCTGGCGGCGGACGCGACGTCGGAGCGCGCCGTCGCTTCTATCTACGCCGCCAAGGAGCGGCCGGCGTTCAACCCGCTGATCGCCCATGTCCTGAATCTTGCCGCCGCAGCGCGGGAAGCGGATTTCGACGCGCCGGCGCTGGCGCTGGCGCTGGCGTTCTGGCCGGGGCCGCTGACGCTCGTCGCGCCGGTCGCGGCGCAAAGCCGCATCAGCCAGTTGGCACGCGCCGGCCTCGCCAGCGTCGCGCTGCGCGCGCCGAGCCATCCGGTCGCGCGCGCCTTGATCGAAGCGGCGGGCGCGCCGCTCGTCGCGCCCTCGGCGAACCGGTCGGGCCGCGTCAGCCCGACGCGCGCCGCGCATGTCTTGAGCGATCTCGACGGGCGCGTCGATCTTATCCTCGACGCCGGGCCGACGAGCCTCGGCCTCGAATCGACGATCGTCGCCTGTCTCGGCGGCGCGCCGCGCCTGCTGCGCCATGGCGCCGTTCCGCGCGAGGCGATCGAGGCGGTTCTCGGCTTTGCGCTGCAATCGCACGATGCGGCGCGGGGCGAGGCGCCGATCGCGCCGGGCCAGCTTTCTTCCCATTACGCGCCGCGCGCCGCGTTGCGGCTGGAGGCGCGCGAGGCTTCGTCGCTGGAGGCGGCGCTCGATTTTGGCGGCGCGCTGGCGCGGAGCGGCGCCGGCGCGCGGCTCGATCTTTCGCCCGGCGCCGACCTCATCGAGGCGGCGGCCAATCTGTTCGCCCATTTGCGGGCGCTCGACGAGCTAGGCCCGTCCGCCATCGCCGTCGCGCCGATCCCGGCGGAGGGGCTGGGGGCGGCGATCAACGATCGCCTGCGCCGCGCCGCCGCGCCGCGCGGCGCGTAGGAGTGCGATGCCCCGCCATCTCGGGCTGGCGCGATCTCCGCTCGCGTCGCGCTGCCATCGCCGTGCTCGCCGTAAAGGCCAAGCCGCCTTCGGCGGTCGCTTCGCCTAGGCGAATGCAAGAGCATTCGCCGGGCTTCGCGAGCCTTGACTGCTCCGCGCGGCGATGGCCGTTGGCCTGCATGTCTCTTTGGTGGTCCGAGCGGCCGTTGGCCGCTTCGGTCACCAAAGAGACATGTAGGCAAAAAGCCACGCCGCTGAGACGCAGTCACGCCGAAGGCGCCGAAGCGAAGCGGAGGAGTCGCGTAGCGACTTGACGGCGTCTCGGCGGCGTGGCCCCTCCGCGCCCTTACCCAGCCCCGCCGCGCCCCCAACCCCAATCGCGAATCTTGCATAGAAACCCCGCCCCGCCTTGCAAATTCGCCAGCCCTGGCGCAATTTCCAAAAGAGCCCGGCAACTCCCGCGTAAAAAAATCCAGTGTGGCGATGAATTCGGCTTTGAGTTGGGATGAGTTTCGGCTTGTCAAAGCCATTGCCGACGCCGGGTCGCTGGTCGGCGCCGCCGACGGGCTCGGGCTCAACCATTCCACGATATTCCGCCGCCTGGGGGCGATCGAAGCGGCGCTCGGCGCCAAATTGTTCGAACGCTCGCGTTCGGGCTACCAGCCCACGGCCTCCGGCGAGGAGATGGTGGCGGTCGCCAAGGCGATGTCGGATACGGTCGTCGAATTTGAACGGCGCGTCGCGGGGCGCGACGTCAAACCGTCCGGCGAATTGCGCGTCACCACCGTCGATTCGATGGCGGTCTATCTGCTGCCGCCCATTTTCACGCGCTTCCGGCAATTGAACCCCGGCGTCCATCTCGACGTCATCATCGCGCCGAACCAATTGAACCTGTCGCGGCGTGACGCCGATGTGGCGATAAGGGTCACCAACGAGCCGCCCGAGACGCTGATCGGCCGGCGGATCGGCCCGATCCGCTGGGCGGTCTATGGCTGCCCGAAACTCGCCGCCGAATATGGCCGGCGGGCCATCGAGGAGGCGCCCTGGGTCGGCTTTGGCGAGCATCTCGGCTCGGCGGTCGGCAAGCGCTGGACGGAACGCAACATCAGTCTGCGTCGCCAGGTCTGCCGCGTGAATTCCATTCTCGGCATGGCCGAAGCGATCGCCTCCGGCGCCGGAGCGGGCGTGCTGCCGTGCTTCGTCGGCAACCCTCGCGCGGACCTGACGCGCATCGGCGAGCCCATAGCGGCGCTCGATCTCGATTTGTGGATTCTGACCCATCCGGACCTGCGCCATTCGGCGCGCGTGCGCGCCTTCACCGATTATGTCGGGGGGGAGTTGGTGAAATTGCGTAAGACGTTGGAGGGGAGCGAATAGGGAGTGGGGAATAGCGAATAGTGAGTGGCGAATGGCGAATGGAAATAAGGAGCACGCCACCGCCATTTATCCCCCACTCGCCACTCACCATTCGCTATTCGCCCCTCCCTATTCGCCATTCGCCACTCCCTATTCGCCCTCCCTCGCAAACCGCTCCGTCCTCGTGCGCATCGTGACAAGTTCTTCGGCGGCGGTGGGGTGGACCGCCATGGTCGCGTCGAGATCGGCCTTGGTCGCCTTCATCTTGACCGCGATGGCGAGGAGTTGGACCATTTCGCCCGCCTCGTGGCCGAGGATATGGGCGCCGATGAGGCGGTCGCTCGCCCCGTCGACGACGAGCTTCATGATCGTATGTTCGCGCCGCCCCGATAGCGTCGCCTTCATCGGCCGGAATTTCGCGCGGTAGATGTCGACGATTCCGAAGCGCTCGCGCGCTTGCGCCTCGGTGAGCCCGACGGCGCCGATTTCGGGCGTCGCGAACACCGCGCTCGGCACGGAGTCATGATCGACGGGGCTTCCCTTGCCGCCGAACAAATGATCGGCGAAAGCATGGCCCTCGCGGATCGCCACCGGCGTCAGGTTGATGCGGTTGGTGACGTCGCCGACGGCGTGGATCGTCGGCACATTGGTCGCCGACCATTCATCGACCTTCACCGCGCCGGCCGCGTCCAGCGCGACGCCGGCGGTCTGCAGGCCGAGCCTGGCGGTGTTGGGGCGCCGTCCGGTCGCGATGAGAACCTGATCGACGGCGAGATCCTCGCCGTCGGCGAAGGCCACATGCAGCGCGCCGTCGCGCTTTTCGATGCGCGTTGGCAGGCGCGCGAAGCCGAACATGATTCCGGCATGGCGCAATTCCTCGCGCAGGCCGGTCCGCATGTCCTCGTCGAATCCGCGCAAGATATTGTCGGCGCGCATCACCTGCGTCACCGCGGCGCCGAGCCGCGCGAAAACGGAAGCAAATTCCACCGCGATATAGCCGCCCCCGACAACCAGCAGGCGCCTGGGGAAGGCCGGCAGATCGAATATTTCGTTCGACGATATCGCGTGTTCGAGGCCGGGAATGGCGGGCGCGAGATCAGGCGCGGCGCCGGCGGCGATGAGAATGTGCCTGGCGCGGATCAGCCGCCCGTCGGCGAGCCGCACCGATTGCGGCCCGGCGACCTCGGCGCGCTCCTGGATGATTTTGACGCCGGCTTTTTCGAGATTGGCGCGATAGATCGCCGACAGGCGGGTGATCTCTTGTTCCTTGGCGCGAACCATGGTCGGCCAATCGAAGCTCGTCTCGCCGACCCGCCAGCCGAAGCCAGCCGCGTCGGCGAAATCATCCGCGAAGCGGCTCGCATAGACCAGCAGTTTCTTGGGCACGCAGCCGCGGATGACGCAGGTGCCGCCGATGCGGAATTCCTCGGCGACCATCGCGCTCGCGCCATGGCCGGCGGCGATGCGCGCGGCGCGCACGCCGCCCGATCCCGCGCCGATGACGAACAGATCGACGTCGAAGCTCACGGCTTCCTCGAGGGCGTCAGAAGTCCACGCCTTTTTTCTTCATCTCCTCGCGCGCCCGCGTGAGGATGTCGGTCGAAAGCTTCTGGCGCCAGGCCTGCATGAGGACGATGATCTCGTTGAACGCGATCGGCTGGGCCTCGACATATTTCTTGCCGCTGGCGCTGGCGAAGAAGGCCGCGGTGTCCTTGAGCTCCTGCTCGTTCATCTGCTTGGCGAGCGCGCGCGCCGCGCCGTCAATGACGTCCTGCTCCGTCTTGTTGAATTCGGGCTGGAGGGCGATCAAGGTCTCGTGCAGGCTCTTTTGCAGTTCGGGCCGCGTCGCCGTCACATTGTGTTCGAGTTCGCCCAGCATTTGCGGAACGACGACGTCGAAGGAGCGGGTGACGCCCGAGGCCCCGACGACGGCGCGCGCCGCGTCGAGGGCAGCGGGCGTCGGATCGTCGGCGCGGGCGCCGACCGACCCGGCGCTCACGAACAGCAAGGCGGCGAGCAAGGTCTTGATCGGGGACAAGGGAGCGGTCACGTCTGAAATCTCCTATCGGTGGGCAAAGCAATCACGATAAATCGCCGAGGATCTTGAGCCCGTCGGGGCTGGCGAGGATCGCCGCGCCGGCAAGGCCGAGGAACAGGCCGTGCTCGACGATCCCGGCGATCCCGTCCAGCGCCTCAGCGAGCGCCTGCGGATCGGCGATCGGGCCGAAGGCGCAATCGAGGATATAATGGCCGGCGTCGGTGACAAAGGCGCCGCCGCCCTCGGGCGAGCGCCGCAGGGAAATCTCGCCCTGGCGCTCGACGCCGGCGCGCAGGCGCTCGATATGCCAGCGCGTCGCGCCAAGGCCGAACGGCACGACCTCGACGGGGAGGGGAAAGGCGCCGAGGCGCTCGACATATTTCGACGCGTCGGCGATGACGACCATGCGCTTGGAGGCGCAGGCGACGATCTTTTCGCCGAGCAGCGCGCCGCCGCCCCCTTTGATGAGGCGCAGTTCGCCGTCGACCTCGTCGGCGCCGTCGATGGTGAGATCGAGTTCGGGATAGTCGTCGAGCGTGGCGAGCGGCACGCCCAAGGCGCGCGCCTGCGCGGCGGTCGCCGCGGAGGTCGGCACGCCGATGATCGCGAGCCCGTCCCGAATGCGCTCTGCGAGGAGTTCGATGAAATTGCGCGCCGTCGAGCCGGTGCCGAGCCCGAGCCTCATGCCGGGCCGCACAAGTTCAAGCGCGCGTTGCGCGGCTTGGCGCTTCAGCCGTTCGGAATCTTGCAATGGGTCTCATCCGTCGGAGCGGGGCGGCGCGGCGCTCGGCGCGCCGGGTTATGGCGGCCATGCCCTATCGCCTTCGCCGGGCAAAGGCAAATTGCGGGGCTGGATGGGGTGGGATGTTTCAATTCTTGGCATGGAGGGGCCATGCCGACGAGACGCCGTCAAGTCCAGGCGAATGCAAAGCATTCGTCCGCAGGCTGCGCCGCTCCTACGCTTCGCTTCGGCGCCTTCGGCGTGACTGCGCCTCTTCGGCGTGGCTTTTTGCCTACATGTCTCTTTGGTGGCCCGAGCGGCCCATGGCCACTTCGGTCACCAAAGAGACATGCAGGCCAAACGCCATCGGCGAGCGGAGCGGTCAAGTCTCGCGAAGCTCTTGCGAAGCGACCGCCGAAGGCGGCTTGACCTTGATGGTGTGGACGGCCCCACCTCGACGGCATCAAAGTGCCAAAGCGTGGCCGCCGGAGCGCCACAAGAGGGAGACCGTCCATGAAAGAGTATATCC